>Ga0172370_10000240_pt1 | contig 82023 bp, 63 predicted proteins | sample LakKiv5m_FD_114538 | JGI IMG/M metagenome (GOLD analysis project Ga0172370, IMG submission 114538) | Freshwater microbial communities from Kabuno Bay, South-Kivu, Congo - kab_022012_11.5m | ecosystem: Environmental > Aquatic > Freshwater > Lake | place: Democratic Republic of the Congo... | reverse complement strand
ATAATTATTTCAATCTTGTTTGAAGGATAATGCAATTTAGTCAAGAATTTTTTTGCATACTCAACACTTACTTTTTCATGCCCGTCTGTTTTTTCAATATATCCTACATCATGAAACCAAGCTGCAATCTGAACCATTTCAAGTTCATTTTCGGAAAATTTTTCACCAATACTTATTTCAATAGCAGAACTGACGACTTCTTTTGTATGATTAATATCGTGATAAAAATTTTCGATGGGTGTTCTCGTTGTTAGAAGAGACGAAACATAATCCCCGACACTATTCAAATAGGATTTCTGCATTAATCCGCTTTTTAATGAATAAATTCTTATAAGTAATTTAAGAAAAATAAATAGTAGAGGCGTATTAAATTATACAGTAGTTTCACTTTCTGTGATATGAATTAATTTATTTATACTGTTTATAAAATTAGAAATTGGTGCTTTTCTTATCTTTGTTTATAATGCTACGGTTGTTTTTATAAAGATTTGGATTAGGAATAAAAATGAGTTCACATAACAATTCACAATACGCAGAAAAAGATGATTCATATTACGGTCTTATCCGTGACGAGATTTTGAATTTAATTCCCAGCTCAACGAAACGTCTTTTGGATATCGGATGCGGAATGGGAACGATTTCTTCTATTGCAAAAAAGAAATTTAATATTGAAGAAGTAATAGGCATAGAAAAATTTGAGAATGCTGCAAGTGTGGCATCAACAAGATTGGATAAAGTTATTTGTGGTGATATAGAATTTCTTCAATTGGAATACAGTAACAATTATTTCGATTGTATCCTTTGTGCGGATGTTTTCGAGCATTTAATTAATCCCGAAAATGTTGCCAGAAAATTACACCATCTGTTAGGTGATAATGGAGTAATGATAGCAAGTCTTCCGAATATCCGTCACATTGTACCGTTGCTTAAAATAATATTTGATCGGTTGGAATATGAGGAATCCGGCATCTTAGATAAAACACATCTTCATTTTTATACTCTTCATACAATGAAAAAAATGTTTTTAGAAACCGGATTTGAAATTCAAAGAATTGAAAATAATAGAAGCCGCAGCTTAAAATTTAAAATTGCAAATATTATTACCCTTGGCTTATTAAAACCGTTCTCAATTTACCAATACATTTTTGTCCTAAAGAAAATGTGGTAAACCCTTAATGATTGCACTCAACTTCTTGTTGATGTGAAGCATTAGGATAAGTAAACTTCGGACTGACGTAAGGAATTCCTAAATTCAAGCCGCGTAAAATAAAAAGCAAAGCAAGTATAACAGTCAAAGCCGGAATTAGTTTATTTATTCGTTGGCGAATATTTAGATTAATAATTTTTCCAATTACTGATGCAGCTAACATAATTGGAAAAGTGCCAAGTCCGAAGAGAGCCATGTAAGCTGCGCCGTGAAGCCAATCAGCTGTTGATGCTGCACCGGCAATACCAACATAGACAAACCCACAAGGGAGTAATCCGTTGAATAAACCAATTATTAGAAGTGAGGAAATTGATTTTTTTGAAATCAAAATTGCAAAACGCGATATGAGAAATGTTTTTATTCTATTGTATAAAGTTGTATCAAATATTTTTGCTTTCCATTTTCTTGGAAGAATAATGTATAATAAAATTATTGATCCAAGTAAAATGGAAAGATTTTGCTGCAAGCCAAAGAGTATTAACCTGCTTCCGAATAAACCGAATAATGCACCCATCAATGTGTAAGTTAATATTCGGCCAAAATTATAAAGTGTCCGCCCAATTATAATTTGAAATTGTGTTTCACCTAAAACAGGGAGGGCAACGGCTATCGGCCCGCACATTCCAACACAATGTGCACTGCCAAGTAATCCAACAATAAAACCGGTCCAAATTTCCATTAGTTAACCATTACAATTTTTTCATCTAAATATGAATTGCCTTTACCATACCAATCTATTTTTAATCTCCAGAAACCTTTTAGAAAATTATTAGTCGGGATTGATTGAGTTGAAGACGAATCTGTTTCAACATTTATTATAAAATCTTTCGAATCATCCGACGGCCGGTAACAATAAATCTTTCCGTTAAGCTCGGTTGATTTGAATATTTTGGGAAAGTTAAGAATAATTGAATTTTGTCCAACTCTAATATCGAGTTGTTCGGGGAGTTCTTTTGTTCTCTTCATCTTATCAATTTCATCTTGATACTTGATTCCTTTTGTGTAATAATCTTTTGATTCCAGACTTACATCTTGATTCATGAAAATTATAACCATTATTAATATTCCGATCAGGAATAAAATGTAAACAGCAGCAATTCCCGAACCCCAGTTTAATTTCAATTTCATCAGTTAACCTTTCCCAAGAATGAAGTTTGAATAACATCTAAAATTTTTCCGTTGGATTTAACAGCAATCTTTAACGGTGTTTTCAAAAATTTGATTTCCGATTTAGGCAGTATTACAAAAAATTTTGCTTCGGTTACCCCTTGCGGTTCAACTGTTAAATCTTTTCCAATCAGTTTTATTTCAGCTGATGGAATATTTTCAATCTCAAGATTTGCCGGTAAAATATTGAATGATTTGTTCACAATTTTGACATCATAAATGTTGCTGATCTTTCCATCCGGCTGTTCTTGAAATAACATTCCCGGTGATCTAAGAATACTCAATTCAACCTCAGAACGACTGATCAATAAAAATAAAATTAGAACCGTTAAAACAAAAAGAACTACAGTATAACCAATAGCACGCGGAGTAAATATTTTTTGTTTCCCCATTTCAATTCCGTTCTTCGATGCATAACGGATTAACCCTTTTGGACGCTGAACTTTTACCATCACATCGTTGCATGCGTCAATGCATGCGGTACAATTAACACACTCAAGCTGAGTACCGTTTCTTATATCAATTCCCGTAGGGCAGACATCAATGCAAAGACCGCAATCAATGCAATCGCCTAAATTATTAACAGCATCTTTTTTTATTTTTCCTCTTGGCTCGCCGCGTTTATAATCGTAATGAATTACAATTGAATTTTGATCGAGCATTACACCTTGCAGTCTTCCATAAGGGCAAACTAAAGTGCAGGCTTGTTCTCTGAAGTAAGCGAAAACAAAATAAAATAATCCGGAAAAAATCATTACTGCTAGAAAAGTTGTAAAGTGTTCTGATGGTGAATGATTGATGTATTGATATAATTTATCAGCACCAATAATGTATGAGAGGAATGTATTTGCGACAAAAAAGGAAATTATAAAAAATATTACCTGTTTGGTTGTTTTCTTAAAAAATTTTTGTGTTGTCCATGGAGAAATTTTTAGTGCTCGCTGTTTATTTGCATCGCCTTCTATAAGGTATTCAATTTTTCTAAAAACCATTTCTAAAAAAACGGTTTGTGGACAAATCCAACCGCAGAATAATCTTCCGTAAACAACAGTGAATAAAAAAATTGAAACGATAAAAGCGATCATAGTTAGCGCAAACAAATGAAGGTCGTGCGGCCCGAATGGTATTCCGAAAATTATAAAATGTCTTTCGAGCACGTTGAAGATAATAAATGGATGACCATTTATTTTTATAAACGGTGCGCCGAAAAGAAATGTAAGAAGGAAATAAGTTAATACACTGCGGGCAGTATTTAATTTACCTGATGGTTTTTTAGGATAGATCCATTTCCGTTTTCCTTCTTGTGTTACTGTTGCAAGTGAATCGCGGAATGATTCTTCTTGTATCGGTGTATTCATTATTTATTGTAGAGATGCGATTCATCGCGTCTCATATTTAGTTTACGGAGACGCCATATATAGCGTCTCTACTTTAATATTATTTTGAAATAGTTTTTACAGAATCTGCTTTCGGCTCTTCCCACTTTGTTCCTTGAGGAGCTTTTGGATTAGCGGGTTTTGTTCCATGCAATGAAATTACATAACTGGCTACTTGCTGTATTTTGTTAGGATCAAGCTGTGTTTGCCATGTGATCATACCTTTTGCTGGAACACCGTATTTAATTGTCTTAAATACATTTTTAATTCCGCCACCGTTAATCCAGTAATCATCCGTTAGGTTCGGTCCAACAAGCCCGCCGCCATCTGCCGCATGGCATGAGATACAATTTTTCTGAAAAATATTTTTCCCTTCAGAAATGCCCACTGCATCTTTTAAGAGGGTAACTGTTTCTTCGTTTAGGAAGGTGCCGGATTTAATTAAAATTTCTTTTTCAAAAGCCGCCTGTTGTATTTCCATTTTGTATTCGTTTGCTTGAATCTGTCCGTCTCCAAAAACGTGAAAGACAAGCATATAAATTATTCCCCAAACTATTGTTCCGTAAAAAAGAAAATTAAACCACGGTGGAACTTTGTTATCAAGTTCATGTATTCCGTCAAAGTCATGATGAAAAAGAATATCTTTTTCCTTTTCTATTGGTGTTGAACTTGAAATCCAGCTGAAAAATTTATGAGCAGGCTCTAAAAAAGTTTTCCCTTTTACATCATTCTTTTCGGAGTATACAACTGCCAGCCACAACACGAATGCAATTACCAAAATTGTTATCACAAGCATTATTTGAACTACTGTGTCTAAGTTATCTCCGGTTTGAGCGGCAAAAATCGGCCGACTTATGAAAGTGAAAAGAATAAGCAGAACTGAAAACCAAATTTTATTTTTCGTTTTCATTTTATTTCTCAGGATTATTATAAAATTTTATTTCTTCGGAATTATTATCAAAATTTGAATCAAGCGGGAGATTTTCCATTCGTGTCAGATATTTCTTATCAAGTCTTAAAACCCAAACAATTGTTCCTATAAATAAGATGGAAAAAACTATCAGTGAAATTATTGGATAAATTGCAATTCCATCTATTCGGCTTATGTGTTCTGAGAGCATATTTATCCTCTACTTAATGGTTGCTTGATTTACTTTTATATCCGTGCCTAATCGCTGTAGGTACGCAATAAGAGCAATGATATCTTTATCGGGCTCAGCCGGAATTCCATTCTTAATTAAATCTTGAGTAATAACATCCGCCTGTTTTTGAAGATCTTGATTAGCAAAATTTTCATAACCTATTTCATAAGGAACACCAAGCGATCTCATTGCATTAATTTTTGCCGGTGTTGTTGAAATATCCAAAGTTTGTGTTAAAAGCCATGGAAAACGCGGCATGATTGAACCCGGTGACATTTGTCGTGGATCTTCCATGTGTAAGTAATGCCAAACGTTGGGATATTTATTTCCTTCCCTTGCCAAATCAGGTCCGGTTCTTTTTGATCCCCATAAAAACGGATGATCGTAAACGTATTCACCCGCTTTAGAATATTCACCATAACGTTCTGTCTCGGATCTAAACGGCCTCACTAATTGTGAATGGCAAGACACACATCCTTCCCGGATATAAATATCACGTCCTTGCAATTCGAGTGGCGAGTATGGTTTAACAGCAGCAATTGTTGGAATATTAGATTTTATTAAAAATGTTGGTACTAATTCAACTAATCCACCGATTAATACTACGACAAGAGCGAGAAGAGCAAATTTAACAGGTCTCTTTTCCAACCAGCGGTGAATCATTCCTCGTTTAAATTTATCTGCATCTTTTTCGTATGGAGCTGCTTCTGCTTCTTCATTTTTAATAAACTTTCCTGCCTTAGCCGTTTTAATCAAATTATAAACAAGCATAAACATTCCGGCAAAATATAGCAGTCCGCCAAATGAACGGATGATATACATCGGTATAATTTGAAGAGTAGTTTCTAAAAAATTTGGATATTGTAAAACACCAAGAGGAGTAAATTGCTTCCACATTAATGATTGCGCTATACCTGCCCAATACATTGGTACCGCATAAAAAACTATTCCGAGAGTAGAAATCCAGAAGTGGGAATTCGCCAGCTTCTTGGAATATAATTCTGTGCCCCACATCTTAGGAATCATCCAATAAAGAATTCCGAATGAAAGCATTCCGTTCCAGCCAAGAGCTCCGATGTGAACGTGTGCAATAGTCCAATCTGTAAAGTGAGAAATTGCATTTACACTTTTAAGAGAAAGCATTGGTCCTTCGAAAGTTGCCATTCCGTAAGCTGTAACTGCAACAACCATAAATTTTAGAATCGGGTTATCACGTACACGATCCCATGCACCGCGCAATGTTAATAAACCGTTCAACATTCCGCCCCAGGAAGGAGCGATTAACATAATTGAAAAAACTGTTCCTAACGATTGTGCCCAGTCAGGCAAAGCTGAATAGAGTAAATGATGAGGACCGGCCCAGATATATATAAAAATCAACGCCCAGAAATGAAGGATAGATAATCTATAAGAATAAACAGGACGGTTTGCAGCTTTTGGTAGAAAGTAATACATCAAACCTAAAAAAGGTGTTGTTAAAAAGAATGCAACTGCGTTATGCCCGTACCACCATTGAACTAAAGCATCTTGAACACCTGCATATACGGAATAACTTTTAAATAAACTCACAGGAAGCTCAATCGAATTAACGACATGAAGAACGGTAATCGTTACAAATGTTGCGATGTAAAACCAGACTGCTACATAAATATGTTTTTCTCGCCGTTTAAGGATTGTACCAAACATATTTGCACCGAATGAAAGCCAGACTACCGCAATCATCAAATCTATCGGCCATTCTAGTTCTGCGTATTCTTTGCTTGTGGTAATGCCAAGAGGTAAAGTGATCGCCGCTGCAAGAATAATTAACTGCCATCCCCAAAAATGGAATTGGCTTAGTTTATCATTCCACATCCTTGCTTTACAAACTCTTTGCAAAGAATAATAAACGCCGGCGAACATTATATTACCGATAAATGCAAAAATAACAGCGTTTGTATGAAGTGGCCTAATTCTTCCAAACGTGAGATACTGTATTCCAAAATTCAGTTCAGGAACATAAAGTTGGACCGCAATAATTAAACCGACAAGCATTCCAACGATCGCAAATACTACCGAAGCGATCATAAATTGCTTAACGATCTGATTATCGTAGCTGAATTTCTCAACTTGCATTAGTTACTCCTGTATTTGTGTATAAACTTTTAACATAAGAAATCAGAAATCAGAATTATTCTTTACAACTGATTTCTTATTTCTGTCTTCTGATTTTTTCTCATCATCAAATAAAATTCTAACCGATGGAGTGTACTTATCATCATACTGCCCGTGCTTAACTGCCCAGAGATATGCAATTAAAAATCCGGTTGCTACTAACAAACTTGCACAAATCAATACAACAATTACAGACATTAGATTAACCCTCGGCGCTTTGCTAGAACATTAGTTGTAACAGTTGTAAAAACTACCGCAGTGACGGAACTTAAAGGCATAAGTATCGCCGCAATAAGAGGTGAAAGCATTCCGGTAAATGCGAATCCTAAACCGATTAAATTATAAATCAAAGATAATACAAAACTTGAAAAAATAATTTTCATGCTTGAATTAGAAAACTTGATAAAATCTTTTAAACGATAAAAAGATTCTGAATCCATAATTCCGTCGCAAGCGGGTGAAAAATTATTTGTATTATCTGAAACAGATATACCGACGTCACTTTGTTTAAGTGCACCAGCATCATTAAGTCCGTCACCAATCATTAATACTTTTCTCCCGTTTTCTTGAAGCTGTAAAATAAAATCTAATTTATCTTGGGGTGATTGTCTAAAATGTAACTCATTATCAGTTCCGAAAAAATTTCTCAACTTTTCTTTTTCACCTTCGTTATCTCCTGAGAGAATGGCAAGCTCATAATTACGTTCAAGTTCTGAAACAGTTTCTCGCAAACCGTCCCGGTATTTATTTGTAATATTAAAATAACCTTTTACTTTTCTGTTGATAGAAAGAAAAACTTTCGTAGAAAAATCGTTTACATCTTCTTCTTGATTTTCATTTATGAAAAATTTTGAGCCGAGTTTTATTTCATTATCATTAATTACCGCATAAATACCTTTACCGGGTAGTTCATCGTACACATTAATGATTTTTATAACCTTTGAATCAATGGAATCAAAAATTGCCGTGCTTAACGGATGAGTTGAATTTCTTACAGCGGATTTAATGAATGTTTTTTCATCATCGCTTAATTTCTCTCCGATAAACTCCACGCTTGATGAATTATTTTCAGTAATTGTTCCGGTCTTATCAAATACAATTGAGTTAACTGCAGCAAGTTTTTCTATTATAAAAGTATTTTTTAAATAAAATTTATTTTTACCAAAAATCCGTAATGTATTACCAAGTGCAAATGGTGTAGAAAGAGCAAGAGCGCAAGGACATGCCACAATTAAAACTGCAGTAAATGCATTGAAGGCAAGTGTGGAATTGTTATGCCAAATCAATGCTGCAATTACAGCGAGCGCTAATATGATTATTGTAAAATATTTACTAACTGTATTTGCAAAAGAAATTATTCTTGATTCTTGTTCATGCTCTTGATCTTTTCTGAATGCCTTGTTATTCCAAAGCTGTGTTAAATAACTTTGTGATACATCTTTAATTGTTTCCACTTCAATTGCACTGCCGATCTGTTTTCCTCCTGCGTAAACTACTTCTCCGTTAACTTTATTTATCGGAATAGATTCGCCTGTAACAAATCCGTAATCAATATTTGCATTTCCCTTAATAAGAATTGAATCTGCCGGGATTAATTCATTGTTGCGGATAATTAACCTGTCGCCGATTTGCAATTTTTCTACAGGTATTGTTGTTTCGATTTTATTTTTTTGAATTGTAACAGCGATAGGGAAATATGATTTATAATTACGTTCAAAGTTGAGCGTTTCATAAGTCTTATTCTGAAATAATTTTCCAATGAGAAGAAAAAAAACTAATCCTGAAAGTGAATCAAGATATCCCGCATCGTTCATAAAAACTATTTCAACAATGCTTCGTATAAAGAGAACCGCAATGCCTAATGCAAGAGGAACATCTATATTGATAAATTTTTTCTTTAATCCTTTCCAAGCTGAAATGAAGTAAATATTTGCGCTGTAGAAGAAAACAGGGAGAGAAAGAATAATGTTCAAGTATGCAAAAATTCTTTTCAGTTCTTCATGCCCTGCAACGTCTATTGATAAATATTCCGGAAAACTAAGAAGCATTATGTTTCCGAAACAAAATCCTGCAATACCAATTTTGTAATATAGACTTCTGTACTCGTTTTTATTTTTTTCTTCTTTACGATCATCGAGATTTAACTGCGGTTCATAACCGATCGAATCTAAAAGCTCTACAATATCCTTTAGTGATGTCTTTTCTTCCTGATATGATATAAATATTTTCTTTTGAAGAAAATTTACCTTTGAAGAAATAATTCCGTGATTAAGCTTATAAAGATTTTCCAGAATCCAAATACATGAACTGCAATGCATTTGTGGAATATCTAATGTTAGTTGGGTTCTTTGTCCGTTTGAGAAGTCAATTAGTTTGAGTTTTAAATCGTTGTCGTTTAGAAAATCGTAATTGCGTTGGATGTAATGTTTTCTTGTTATGCCGGGGCTCTCGTCAATAGAATAATAATTGCAGAGATTACTATTATTCAGAATTTCATAAACTGTTTTGCATCCGTTGCAACAAAATATTTTTTCATCAATATGAATAATTTCATCCTGGCATTCATCGCCGCAATGAAAACAATACAGTTTTGTTTCTGTTTTCCTTTCTAGAACTTCTAATTGTTCCAACAGTTGATCAAAAATTGTTGTGAATGGTTATTCTTTATTGTAAAAATAGAAAAATATAGACAGTTTGTCGAATTAAATTTCTGTTCATTTTATATTAACTTTGTAAAAACTTTTTGAGGAAATAATGAAATCGTTAAAAGGAAAAATTGTTTTTATTACTGGCGCGTCTTCGGGCATTGGCAAATCATGCGCATATGCTTTTGGAAAAGAGGGTGCAAATCTTATAATCAGTGCACGTCGAAAAAATTTAGTTGATGAGATCGCCGAAGACATACACAAAAAATTTGGAGTTAAGGTTCATGCATACAAATTAGATATTACAAAACGAGAGGATGTTATAAATTCTGTAAAAACATTACCAAGTGAATTTAAGAATATTGATATTTTAATTAATAATGCCGGACTTGCAAAAGGATTTAATAAATTTTATGAAGATAATCCCGATGGCTGGGAAGAAATGATTGATACAAATGTTAAAGGACTCCTTTATGCAACGCATGCTATTTTACCTGGAATGATAGAAAGAAAAGGCGGTCATATAATTAATATCGGTTCTATTGCCGGAAGAGAAGCATATCCTAAAGGCGCTGTTTACTGTGCATCCAAACATGCTGTTGATGCAATTACACGTTCTCTTAGAATGGATACCATTGATAAAAATATTTTGGTCAGTACTATTGATGCCGGTCTAGTTGAAACTAATTTTAGTAAGATTCGTTTTCATGGAGATGAAGAGAAAGCAAAAAATGTTTATAAAGGTTTAACTCCGCTTACCGCTGATGATATTGCCGATGCTGTAATATATTGCGCAACCAGGCCGCCCAATGTTAACATTGCTGAAATAACTTTACTTGCTGCACAACAGGCAAGTGCAACGGTTGTACACAGAGAAAATTAAGTAACACCGTAAAAGATAAATTGGATTCTGAGTTTTGTTTTAATGTAAATCCACAGCAAGTTTTTGGGTTTTTTCGTATATTTGAATAGAAATTATTGCATGCTTTTTTTCTCTTCGAATTTATTTTCCTTATACGGTAAACATAGGAGGTACTAATGAGCGTACAACCTATAACCGATTCCAAAAACCAGTTATTGTGGATCAATCAACGTAATAAGACTCAAACGAAACGTGATGAAACTATTATGAAAACCGAAGATGGAATTGCTTTTGTTACAGATTTTTCTTCACCGGTTGATAATAATCATTTACCCCAATCTTCAAAAACTAATTCTGAAAAACCGGAAAAGAGAAACAAACGGCTGTCTTATACTTCTGAGAATTGGATAGGTTAATTAACAAAATGAATTGTGTACTATCACTCAACTCGTAAATTAATTCCACAATAGGAAGAAAGATATATTTTAAATTTTTAGTAAGACTTCATACATAGATTTCAAAAGAATAAAATCAAACCAAAAATCCTACACAAAAAACATACTTAGATCACCCGCACCTTCCCTAATTATTTCCGGTTCTTCGCCGCTTAAATCAACAATGCTGGAAGGCCTTCCTTCTAACGCGCCGGCAGATAACATTAAATCTACTTGTGTATTAAATATTGTTTGAATCTCTAGCGGATCGTATAAAATTTCTCCCTTTCTTGTAGTAACACTCGTGCTAACTATTGGATTACCAAGTTCATTAGCAAGCGTTAAAGCAATGTTGTTATTCGGAATTCTAATTCCGACGGTTCTTCTTTTTGTCCAAAGTTTTTTGGGAACCTCATGTGCTGCAGGAAGAACAAAAGTGTAAGGTCCGGGCAAAAGTTTTTTCATTACACGGTAAGCATAATCCGATACTTTTGCATACTTGGCAATATTTTTCAAATTAGGGCAAATAAAACTGAACAATTTTGTTCCGGCATCTTGCTTAATTTCATAAACTCTTTCTAGAGCTTCTTTATTGAAAATATCACAGCCGATTCCGTAAACGGTATCGGTCGGGTAAATTATTACACCACCATTCTTCAAAACTTCAACAGCTTTATTTATAAATCTCATCTGTGGTGTTACCGGGTGTAATTCATAATATTCCATTAACGTCTCCTTCCTTATTTTTCTCTTTGTAGAATATTATTTCATGATGAATAATAAGAAGTTCTTTACCGGTGTGTTGTGAAAAGTTCTTCCTAAAAGAAGTAAGTTAAAGGCAAATTGTCAATAGAAATTTGTAGGAAAAATGAAATTCATTTTAGAAATTTACAATTATGCTAAAAATTAAAAATATTCCCCGTTCTGTAATAATATTGGGATTAATAAGTTTCTTTACTGATTTTGCAAGCGAGATGCTGTATCCCATAACACCGATCTTCTTGACTGCAGTTCTCGGTGCTTCAATGTCTGTCGTTGGTCTTATTGAAGGAATTGCAGAAGTAACTGCCGGATTTCTAAAAGGATACTTCGGAACTCTCTCTGATCGAATTGGAAAACGTTCAATCTTTGTTGTAATAGGTTATAGTTTATCCGGATTAGTTAAATCATTACCGGGATTGATAGCGACAGTACCCACAGTAATTTTTTCCCGCATTATTGATAGAATAGGAAAAGGAATTAGAACTGCACCACGTGATGCACTTCTTGCAAGTTATGCTAATGGAAATACAGGAGCTGTTTTCGGTTTTCATAGAGGAATGGATACGCTCGGTGCTGTTGCAGGTCCGTTAACAGCACTTCTACTTCTTTACTTTTTTCCTGGCAAGTATTCCTGGATTTATCTCTTTGCAATTATTCCTTCTTTATTTGCCATCGGATTTACTTTTGTGGTAAAAGACGCAAAAGGAAGTGTTAAAAATTCTAAGAAAAAAGTTTATAGAGAATTCTGGCTTAGTGCACCGAAAGAATATAAAGTTCTTTTAATTACGCTTACACTTTTTTCATTGGTTAACAGCAGCGATGTTTTTCTAATCTTAAAATCAAAACAAATTGCACACTCGGATATAATTGCAATCCTCGGTTATGTATTTTACAATTTAGTTTACGCATTCGCATCTTATCCGGTTGGAATTTTGGCAGACAAGTTTGGCAAGAAAAATATTTTTATAATCGGGTTGATAATTTTTTCTATTGTCTATTTCGGATTTGCCTTGAACGAAGATCATTTGATGACTTGGCTCCTCTTTGCATTCTACGGCATTTATGCTTCATCAACCGAAGGTGTATCTAAAGCCTGGGTCTCGGACCTGGTGCCGGATCAATTCCGCGGTTCGGCAATTGGTTTGCTTACTGCACTTTCAAGTTTTGCGGTTATGTTCGGTTCTTTTCTTACCGGAGTTTTGTGGGATAACTTTGGGCCGCGAGTACCGTTTCTGTTCTCTTCAGTTATCAGCTTTTTAATTGCAGTCGCACTCTTTTTGTTTAGGAAAAGATTGTCTTAGCGTGTTTTGCACCGTGGCGAGAAATTTTTTTTCTCGCAAAGCCGCCAGGGCGCAACGAAACAGGAACTACCTTTTTCTTCTCACTTTCCAATTTGCTATTTTTACCAATGTTTAATAAGATTTTATTATTATGAAAGAAAAATTAGCTGTCGTTGCCGTTAGTGGTGGAATGGATAGTTGTGTTACCGCGGCGATTGCAAATCAGGCTTACAAACTTGCGCTTATTCATATCAATTACGGTCAGAGAACGGAAGAACGTGAGCTGAAAGCATTTCATGATATTGCCGATTTTTACAAAGCCGAAAAAAGATTAGTAATTGATTTTGGACACTTTACAAAGATCGGAGGCTCGTCTCTTACTGATAAGTCAATCGAAGTAGCAAAAGCGGATCTTTCAAATAAAGAAGTTCCAAGTTCGTATGTTCCATTCCGTAATGCGAATATTTTAAGTGCATGCGTAAGCTGGGCGGAAGTGATTAGTGCAGAAGCAGTTTTCATAGGCGCCGTTTACGAAGACGCAAGCGGCTATCCGGATTGCCGTCCGCAATTTTTTAAGGCATTCGAAAAAACGGTAGATATTGGTACCAAACCGGAAACAAAAATAAAAATTGAAACACCGATCATTTATTTATCCAAATCGGAGATTGTTAGTGAAGGAGTAGAACTCGGCGCACCATTTCATTTAACGTGGTCTTGCTATCAAAATGAAGACGAAGCATGCGGAGTTTGCGATAGCTGTGCTTACCGCCTCCGCGGTTTTCAGCAAGCGGGTGTTGATGACCCGATTCCGTATAAAACAAAACCGAAGTACTGATAAATAAGAACGAAGAGTGTAGAACGTAGAATGCAAAGTGAAATTATTTTTTCTGATTTTTAACCGGAGTTATTAATGAAAGATAAACTCAAGCTCCTAGAAACATTTCCTAATCCAAATCCGGAAAGAGATTATACAATTATTCACACCGCGCCGGAGTTTACTTCTGTTTGTCCCGTTACCGGACAACCGGATTTTGCTACGATTATTCTAGAATACATTCCGGAAAAAATTTGTGTTGAATTGAAAAGTTATAAATTTTATTTGCAGTCATACCGCAACGATGGAATTTACTTTGAAGCTGTAACCAATAAGATTCTAAACGACCTTGTTGAAGTCTGTAAACCACGTTACATGAAAATTACAGCAAAGTTTAACACACGGGGCGGAATTTCATCTGAGATAATAGCCGAACAGAAAAGAAAAAAGCTTAAGAAGAAATTTATCTAAGGACCGATGATTTGATTTTTCCTTTGCGTTCTTGGCGCATTCTCAGCGTCCTTTGCGGTTTGCTCTTAAAGATAAAACGCAGAGAACGCAAAGCATGATACGCAAAGTTCGCAAAGTAAATGATTTCAAATAGGATCATAAAAAATTTTATAAAAAATTATCGGAACTGACATGTCTAAAAAAATTATTAAAAGAAGCTGGGCTGAACCGTTCAAAATTAAAATGGTTGAGCCTATTAAAATGACATCAAAAAAAGAACGCGAGAAAGCTGCTAAGAAAGCCGGATACAATACTTTTTTATTAAAAAGCGAAGATGTTTACATTGATTTACTTACCGACAGCGGTACTAACGCTATGAGCGATTATCAATGGGCTGGAATGATGCTTGGCGATGAAGCATACGCCGGAAGCAAAAACTTTTATTACTTATGGGATAACGTAAAAAAATATTACGGAATGCCTTACTTCGTACCCACACATCAAGGCCGCGCCGCAGAACATATGATTTCCAAAATATTAATTAAACCCGATAACGTTGTGCCGGGCAATATGTATTTCACAACAACACGCGAACATATTGAACTTGCCGGCGGAAAGTTTGTTGACGTAATTATTGATGAAGCGCATGATTCTCAAAATACTCATCAGTTCAAAGGAAACATTGACCTCAATAAACTTCAAGATGTTATTAAAAAAGTCGGCGCAAAAAATATTCCGTATGTATTTATGGCCGGACCGGTTAACATGGCAGGCGGTCAGCCGTTCTCAATAAAAAATCTCAAAGAAGTCTCTTCACTGCTTAAGAAAAATGGAATACAGCTTTGGCTTGATGCAACCCGCGCAACCGAGAATGCGTTCTTTATCAAAATGCGTGAAAAAGGTTATTCAGAAAAATCAATCGAAGCAATCCTTAAAGAGATTTGCTCTTACTTTGACGGGCTTTGGGTTAGTGCGAAAAAAGATTTGATGGTGAACATCGGCGGAATTCTTGCTACACGCAATAAATATGTTTATGAAGAAGCGCGTAATATGGTTGTAGTTTATGAAGGACTTCACACTTACGGCGGTTTGGCGGGGCGCGATATGGAAGCGATGGCCCGCGGAATGGAAGAGATGGTTCAGTTCGATAATATCAAAGCACGCATTGGCCAGGTTGAGTATTGCGGCAAGCAGCTTGAAAAATATAATATTCCTCTAGTTTATCCATTTGGCGGACATGCAATTTTTGTTGATGCAAAAAAATTCTTACCTCATTTATCACAGGATGTATTTCCGGCACAAACTTTAGCATCAGAAATTTATATTGACAGCGGTGTACGAGGAATGGAACGCGGTGTTGTTTCTGCTGGACGCGATCCGAAAACCGGAAAACACCGTTATCCAAAACTTGAACTAGTACGTTTAACTTTTCCAAGACGCGTCTATACTCAAGCACATATTGATGTTACCGTTGAATCTGTTGCACAAGTCTTTGAGAATAGAAAAAAGATTAAGGGATTAAAGATGGTTTATGAACCGAAACAATTAAGATTCTTCCAGGCAAGATTTAAAAAAATCTAAATAAAATATTTGTAGAGACGACCTGGTGGGTCGTCTCTTTATATAAGAGAAAAATTGCTGGTTAACAGCATATATGTAATCAAATAGACGAGGCAGCGCCTCGTCTCTACATAATTAAATGGAACCAATTAAACTAAAAGAAAAATTTTTCGAGGATCGGGATAGAATCTTCAATACAGAAGAACTTCTAAAAGATCCGTTTAAATTCTCCGTTAAGTGGAGTATCCTTGTCGAAGAATATATTCTAAAAGTTCTAAAAGGAATTAAACTGAATTGTGCTGTTGCTTCGGTGGGAAGTTTTAGCAGACGAGAACTTTCCCCTTTCTCGGATATTGACTTGATGTTCATCTTTGAAAAGATAGATGGGTATGAAGCTGTAATAAATAATTGTATTACTATGCTTTGGGACTCCGGTGTTGAGGTCTCTCATACAATTCGTGATTTTTCCGATATTCAAAAATTTCTTAATTCAGATCTTCATGCTTTCACTCAATTTTTCGAAACAAGGTATATTCTTGGAAATGAAAAACTTTACCACAAATGGAATAAAAAAATTTTTGAATTATTAACTGAAAAACACAAAAAGAAATTAATTCAAGATTTTTTTGAAGACATTAAACTTCGTTACGCTAAATACGGCGAATCGGCAAAAGTACTTGAGCCTAACGTTAAGTATACCGCCGGCGGTTTACGCGATCTTCAAGTTATTGAATGGATATTCACTTTAAAAAATGATTTGATGCTCACTTCACAGGAAGAAATTACGCAAACACAACATTTCTTAAGTATTATTAAAGAGAATAAGATTCTTATACCGCGGGCAATTACGCGGCTGCAGGAAAGTTATCGTTTTATTCTGAACGCCAGAAACCATCTTCATTTGTTAAGTAAATATAAAAATGATAGACTCGAATTTATATATCAGGAAAAAATCGCGAACGTTTTAGGTTATTCCGGTGACGGCTGGCATGCGTACATGAGAAAATATTTTGATGCGGCCAATACAATAAAACGATTTACTAGCACAATGATCAAACGTTTCAGCGAAGAATTTGCAGCACCTATCAGCGATTATTTACTGATCCACCTTGATGATGATTTTTCCTTAAAGGGAAATATTATTTATCAAACAAGCAAGACAGAGCTTTCGTTATCCATAATTTTGCGGGCATTGTATTATCGAGGATTATACGACGCACGTTTTGATGAACCGCTCCTTACAAAAATTATTGAAGCAATTATTGACCACGAAGAAACGCAAATATTAGAAGCAAGATCATCTGTGTTTTTCCGGGAGATTCTGAAACTGCCGAAAAATGTCGGAAAAACTTTATCAACTATGAACGAGCTTGGAGTACTAAGTTCATTCCTTCCTGAGTTTAAGGAATTGGTAGGATATTTTCAGCCGGGAGTTTATCATTGTTACACAGCCGATGAACACACGATTATTGCATTGACCACACTTGAATCGCTTTCCGAAGAAACTTCTTTGCTTGGTAGATTATTTCAAAGTGTAAAACAAAAAGATATTTTGTATCTGGCAGTTCTTTTTCATGATATTGCCAAACCAATTAGTTTATCCGGACACGAGATAATTGGTGCGGAGATAGCAAATTCGGTTATGGAGCGGCTTGGTTACAGTTTTGAAGAAATTGTGACTGTTCAATTCTTAGTTCATCATCATTTAACGATGGAACAAGTCGCATTCAGGCGTAACCTTAATGATCCGTCAACATTAAATAGTTTTGCAGATTTGTTTCCAAATTCGGAATGGCTTGATCTTTTGTATTTACTCACTTACGCAGATCTTTCAGCAGTATCACAAGTTGTTTGGACTCAATGGAAGAGCGAGCTTTTAAACGAGTTGTACCGGAAGACAAAAACGATGCTTGATGATAGAATCAGCGGGCAGGAATTACTTTCATACAATTTAAAAGATCTTATTAAAAGTTCCGATATTTATTCCGAAGGATCTTTTAAAGATCATATTGAATCAATAAATGATATTAGTTATATACAGCATTTTTCCACTGAAGAAATAAATCGCCATATTGAAGAAATTGAAAAGGGATCGCCGGTTTCCGTTTTCTTTAAAGAAGAAAGCGGCTTTACTGTTGTTACTGTAATTACACGCGATTCGGAAGCATTACTTTCCCGAATGTGCGGTGCGCTTTCAATTAATGATCTTAATATTCACGATGCAAAAATATTTACACGCAAAGATGGAATTGTTATTGACAGCTTTAACGTTTCTGATTTTAGAACAGGTAGAGTTGTTGATGATGGGAGATATTCAAAAATTACAAACGATCTTTACTTGGCTGTAGAGAACGAATTACAAATAACAAAAGAGTTTAATAAAATAAAATCCAAGTGGTGGCGTATAGAGAATAAACTTTTCAAAAGAAAAGGAAAGATCAAAATTGTTTTTGAAAAGCATGATAAATATACAATCATAGATATTTTTTCTTCTGATCGTCTCGGGCTGCTTTATCAAATTACTAAAAAGATGAATGAACTAGGGCTTTCAATTTACTTCGCAAAAATTTCTACTAAAGCAGATGATGTTGTAGATTCATTTTACATTCTCGATCGAAATAGAAAAAAGATTTCTCCCGACGTTTATCAATTAATAACTCACGAATTAACTCAAACAATTGAAGAAATGTTATAACAAAATGCTGTCAACTTTAGGTAGAATAATAGAAACCTCTGAAAAATATATTTTGTCATTTCGACCGAAGGGAGAAATCTTTACTTCTGGTAAGATTTCTCAGTCGCAGAGTTTATCCCGATTGCGGGGCTTCTTCGAAATGACATTTCAGGAATTTTCATCAATGTAAAGTTGACAGCATTCATATATGAGGTGATAAATTGAATTTTATGAACAAAACAAATCCGATTGGTTTTTTTGATTCCGGTATTGGCGGATTAACTGTGGTTAAATCCGTCACACGATTAATGCCGAACGAAAACGTTGTTTACTTTGGTGATACTGCCCGCGTGCCGTACGGATCGAAATCCAATGATACTGTTGTTGAATATTCTCTTCAGGCAGCTAATTTCCTATTAAGAAAAAATATAAAATTGCTTGTTGTAGCATGCAACACAGCATCTTCCGTTGCACTTAAAGAACTAAGAAAGTTTTTAACTATCCCGGTTATCGGTATGATTGAACCTGGCGCAAAGATGGCGCTTCAAGAATCAAGAAATGGAGTTGTTGGAGTAATTGGAACACGCGCAACAATAAATAATAAAGCTTATGCGCATGAACTGAAGAAATTAAATCCTAAAGTAAAAGTTTATGAAAAAGCTTGTCCTTTGTTTGTGCCGCTTGCAGAAGAAGGATGGCTTGATCACAAAGTAACCGAGCTTGTTGCAAAAGAATATTTAAGTGAACTTCACAAAAAGAAAATTGATAGTTTGATTCTTGGCTGTACACATTATCCGATACTTCAAGATGTCATTCAAAAAGTTGTGGGTAGGAATGTTAAACTGATTGATTCCGGAACTCCGGCGGCTAGGTTAGTTGAAGATTATTTGAACGGGAGACAATTAAGAAATCAATCTGTTCATCACGGTCAAAGTGAATTTTACGTTAGCGATGTTCCGGTAAAATTCAGAGAAGTTGCGGAAAGATTTCTAGGCAAGAAAATTACTCATCTACATAAAGTTGAGCTGGACGAACTTACTAATGAGTGAAGAGTGTAGAACGAAGAGTATGGATTTATTACTCTACACTCTTCGTTCTGCGCTCAACCTGTACATTGAGATTCCGCAAATAGTTTTTGCATCAACAATTTTTCCATTATGGATTTTTTCTTCAATCTCATCAAGTGTTAATTCAAAAACTTCCATCCCTTCTTCACCTTCTTCACGTGCATGATTACCGGGTGTTAAATCTTCGGCAAGATAAATATGTAAAACCTCATCGCAAAAACCGGGTGTTGTATAAATTTTCCCAAGTTTTGTAATCTTATTTGAAGTATAACCGGTTTCTTCCGCAAGCTCCCGCGTTGCACAAAGTAAGGGATCTTCATTTATTTCAAGTTTACCTGCGGGAAGTTCTAAAAGTATTTCGTTATGCGGATAACGGTATTGAGAGATCAAAACAATTTTACCATTACTTTTTAACGGCAATACAACAGCTCCTCCCGGATGAACAGCTACTTGTCTAAATGATTTGTTACCTGTTCCTTTATATTCTATTTCATCCACTTTCACATCAAAAACTTTTCCATGAAAAATTATATCTGATTTGATCACAGAGAAATTCATTCTAACCTCGGTTGTTTATGCAAAGATAAAAAAGTTGATTATGTAAGAACAAATTTATTGAAAGAGAAATATTTAGTAATTATGTTTATTGTGTAGCCGGTAGTCACAGTAATAAACAAATTAAAAATAAATTGGAAAGGAAATAAATATGTATTTAGTACGAGATGTATTCCGCGCAAAACCCGGAAAGGCAAAAAACCTTGTTAACTATTTTAAGCAAGCAGCTCCTTTTATGGAAGCAGAGGGTTTTAATAATGTAAAAATTATGACAGATATTGTTGCTGCTTATTGGATGGTTGTACTCCAGGCAGAAGTTGAAAGTCTTGACCATTTTGAGAAGCATTTAAGAGGATTTACCTCTAAGCCTCAGGTTGCGGAAATAATGAAAGGTTATATAGATAATATTGAAGGCGGACACAGAGAAATTTTTAAGGTAGAGTAAATTTTATTATTGAAATAGGACCCCCAAATGGGATCCTATTTCAATTTTTTATTAATCATAATACGGAACAAGTTCATGTCCAAGATATTTTATGACTGCAGTAATCACTCCGAGATCATCTAAATAGCCAACCAGCGGTACTAAATCCGGGATTGCATCTATCGGGCTGATAAAATATATAAGTGCTGCAATGACAATTGATTTACGGTACCAAGGCACATGTTTATCAACCATATACCTGTACAAAGCCTTCACCTCGTTTGCAAACCGTATTTTACTTCCGACTCGTTCAACTTTTTCCCATAAACGATCTTCTACATAATCACTGCCGTTTTTAACTTTTTCTTCAGTATCAAAGCTGGTTTCATCAATTGCGGTCGGGTTCAGATCTTCCCTATCATAGTATTTCATTGTGCACCCCTTTATTTTTTATATTGTTCAAACCAGTCAAAGATTGTATTCCACCATAGTTTCGCATTTTGTGGTTTGGTTACAAAATGAAATTCATCGGGAAAATACAAAAATTTACTTGGTACATTTTTACGCTGAAGTGTTGTAAATAATTCAAATGCCTGGCTTTCAGGAACTCTAAAATCAAGGGCGCCGTGTACAACCAGCATTGGGGTCTTAAAATTTTTTGCAAATTGATGCGGTGACCATTTTTGATGTAATGCTCTGTTTGAGTAAGGAGTTCCTTTCATTTCCCATTCAGGGAACCAAAGCTCTTCCGTTGAGCCCCACATACTTTCAAGATTGAAAACCCCATCATGAGAAACAACAGCATTAAATTTATTGAAGTGGCCTTCCAGCCAGTTAATCATATAGCCGCCGTAAGAAGCACCTGCTGCAAAAGTATTAGCCGCATCAATGAATTTGAAATTCTTTATTGCATAATCATAAGCATTTATTAAATCTGTATAAACTTTTCCGCCCCAATCACCCGAAATTTCATCTGTAAATTTCTGTCCGTATCCGGTACTGCCGCGCGGATTGGGTGCAACAACAACATATCCTTTCGAAGCGAAAAGCTGTGTATTCCATCTGTAGTGAAAATCATCAGCCCAATTTCCTTGCGGCCCGCCATGAATTAAAAATATGAGCGGATATTTTTTATTCGGATTAAAGAACGGCGGTTTTACAATAATTGATTGAACTTTTGTTTTGTTTGCACCTATACTCCAGAAAGTATCAAACTCGCCAAACTGAATTTGTGAAAGCAATTCTCCGTTGATGTTAGTTATTTGTTTTAGGTTATGTCCATCTGTATCAACCGAAAAAATTTCATTTGGTAAAATACTTTGATTACGTAAAAAGTAAATTTTATTTCCATCTGGCGAAATTTGCATGGAAGAGTTTGTTCCGTCTTTAACCAGTACAGTATTTTCTCCTGTTTCCAGATCGTATTTAAAAATCGAGTGGAATGCTTCTCTGTCAGCATCGTAATAAACAAATTTTCCGTCAGGAGAAAACAGAATTTGTCCAATTGAGATATCAAGTTTTTCCGTCACATTTTTTAATTCACCGCTTGCACGGTTGTAAAGCATAAGTGTTTGTTTGTCCGCTTCAAATCCTGCGCGCGCCATTGAATGAAACGCAATAAATTTTCCATCGGGGGAATAAACAGGACCGTTGTCATTTCCGCCGCTTACCGAAATCTTTTTGTATTGCCCGGGAGATTTTTCGTTGATAATAAATACATCATTATTCGTACTAGTTGCTAAATTTTGATCTGTGTTCATTGTAAAAGCAACTTCGTTTCCATCAGGAGAAAGAGCATAATCGAGATCGCCGCCGAGTGCAATCGGAGGAACATCAAACTTACTGTTCAAAGTTAAATCAACATACTCTTTCGTTTTAACATTAAGAAGAAACAGGTGACTACGTTTATCTCCCCGCCATTCATTCCAATGTCTGTACATCAACTCTGTAAATATTTTTGCTTTTACTTTGTTTTCTTCTGCAGCTTTATCTTTTTTTTCGTTACAAAGCTGAGTTGTGCAATCGGGATATACGCTCGAAACAAACAGAGCAAATTTTCCATCCTTAGACCAAATTAATCCCGAAGCACCTGTATAAAGATCTGTTAGTTGAACATTGTTCGAGCCGTCGAGATCACACAGCCAAATATTGTTTTTAAATTCGTAAGCAATTTTATTTCCATCGGTAGTAAATTTTGGAGCGCTCTCACCAACTTCAGAATTTTTAATTGCATGCAAATATTTCCCTTCGCTGCTTATCATCCATACATCGCTATTCCCTTTATTCTTATCCATATCATAAGAAGTTGCTGCAAACACAATATTTTTCCCATCGGGAGAAAGATTAAAACTTGTTATGCGTTTCATATTCCACACATCTTCAACAGTCATTGCACGTTTCTGCGCACTTATTGTTAAAGCTGATACTGATAATATTACAATTAGAAAAAATCGTTTCATTGTTTCCTCGGATGGTTTTTATTTTGATTATAAATTATGAAAAGGGGAATCGAAATTAAAGAGCTATTAGTTTCAAAATGGTAATCGCTTTATCCTAACGCGTGATGGCTCAATAACAATTATACTGCCATTGATTAGGTCACTACTGTATTCCTCAACGATTTTAATAATATTACCAAATTGAATTACCGGGTTATAGGAAAAGAATCTGAAGAGAATTATAGATGGTAAATTATATTTCCATTTTGACAGGATATATCCAGAATCAACATCGGCAGTTACAATAATTCTCTTTTCTTCATAGGCAATTTGAAAAATTTCTTCATCAGACGCTGATGATTTGTTTAACATCTGAACGTGAACAGAATCAAATCCAGATTCGGTTAAAGACTTTGCAAGCTCAGGAGACAAATTATTATCAATTAGGAATTTCATTAAATAGCTAATGGGAATTCTTTATAACGTAACATTTCAGATGCAAATTGGAGGGATTGTTTTATATCCTCCATTTCTAATTCCGGGTGTTCTTTAATTATTAATGCGGGATCATATCCTTCCGCTAACATTTCAATTAATGTTGCAACCGGCATCCTTAAATTACGAATACAAGGAACACCACCCATTTTTTCCGGATCAATATTAATACGTTTATAGGTTTTCATTTTTTATTCTCAATAAATTATCTATCAGTAAGTTATGAAAAGGAAAAAGAAATTAAAAGAGTGATCATTTACCTTTAACAAGCTTCCTTGATAACCCCCTTCATTTTTCCTAACTTTGCTTCCAATTTTCACAACTATTGCAGTTAGAATGAAGTATCCATTTGAAGAAATCGAATTAAAATGGCAGAAATTCTGGGAAGAGAAGAAAGTCTATAAAACCGATCTAACTGATGGCGAGAAAAAACTCTACTGCCTTGTCATGTTCATCTATCCATCCGCAGCTAAAATGCATATTGGGCATTGGTATAATTACGGACCGACAGATTCTTACGCGCGTTTCAAAAAGTTAAAAGGATTTAATGTTTTTGAACCGATTGGTTATGATGCATTCGGCCTACCGGCGGAAAATTATGCAATCAAAACCGGCGTACATCCTAAAGACAGCACGTTGAAGAACATAAATGATATCCGTGTAATGGTTAAGCGAATGGGCGGAATGTATGACTGGGATGCGGAACTGATGACGTGCGATCCGGAATATTACAGATGGAATCAATGGCTCTTTTTACAGCTTTATAAAAAAGGATTAGCGTACAGAAAAAATGCACCGGTTAATTGGTGTCCTTCCTGCCAGACTGTTTTAGCGAGAGAACAAGTTTTGAACGATGGAACTTGCGAACGGTGCGGAACAACGGTTGAACAAAAAAATCTTACTCAATGGTTTTTTAAGATTACCAATTATGCCGAAGAACTTCTCGATGGGTTGAATAAAATTGACTGGCCAGAGAAAACAAAAGTAATGCAGACTAACTGGATTGGTAAAAGCATAGGTGCGGAAGTTAATTTTAAAATTGACAGCAGCGATGATCAAATAAAAATTTTTACTACAAGACCCGATACACTTTTCGGTGCGACTTATATGGTACTTGCACCGGAACACCCACTTGTTGAAAAACTCACAACGAGAGAATTCAAAGAAAAAGTTGATACATACAGAGATTCGATTAAATCAATGACAGAGATAGACCGCACATCTACTGTAAAAGAGAAAACAGGCGTTCAAACCGGCTCGTTTGCAATTAATCCGGTTAACGGTAAAAAAATTCCGATCTGGATTGCCGATTACGTTTTAATGACTTACGGTACCGGGGCAATCATGGCTGTTCCAGGGCAAGATGAACGCGATTGGGAATTTGCCAAGAAGTTTGATCTACCGATAATTAGAACAGTTCAACCAACAAATGATTTTGAAGGCGAAGCGTATCTGGGTGATGGTCCTGCAATCAACAGTGATTTTCTAAATGGTCTTTATGTTGATGATGCAAAAGAAAAAATAATCAAGTGGCTTGAAGAAAAGAAAATTGGAAAAAGTACAATTAATTACCGCCTTCGCGATTGGTTGATTTCCCGCCAAAGATATTGGGGAACGCCGATTCCGATTATCCATTGCGAAAAATGCGGCGAAGTTCCTGTTCCCGAAGATCAATTGCCGGTTGTTTTACCTTACGATGTTAACTTCAAACCTGATGGCGGTTCTCCATTAGCCGGTAAAGAAGATTTTGTTCATGTTAAATGCTCTAGGTGTAACGGTAATGCAAAACGTGATGTTGATACGATGGATACTTTCGTTGATTCTTCATGGTATTATTTACGTTATCTAAATCCGAAGTATAATCAAGGAATGTTTGATCCTGATCTAGCAAAAGATTGGACACCGGTTGATACATACGTAGGCGGTGCTGAACATGCCGTGATGCATTTACTCTATGCAAGATTTATCCACAAATTTTTGCGTGATATCGGTTTGGTAAACAGTGATGAACCGTTCCAGAAACTTATTCATCAGGGAACGATTACAAATCAAGGCGCAAAGATGTCTAAGTCGAAGGATAATGTTGTTGATCCGAATGTATTACTGAATCAATACGGCTCTGATGTATTCAGAATGTATTTGATGTTCATGGGTCCATATGAACTTGGCGGTGATTGGAGCGATAAAGGAATTGTTGGCGTTGATCGTTTTGTACAGAGAACTTTTGCAATGTTTGAAGCGCATCAAAATTTTGCTAATGATAATCCGGCAAAAGAGAAATATGATTTAAATAATTTGAATGACAACGAAAAAAATATTTACCGAAAGGCAAATCAAACCTTAGAGAAAATAGGAATTGAAATAGAACATTTTCATTTCAACACTGCAGTTGCTTCTTTAATGGAATTGATCAATGAGCTAAAGAGTTTGGGCGAATGCAGGAAAGATATTCAAACTTATTCACTGGAAAGATTTGCTTTAATGATTTCAGCATTAGCTCCTCATCTTGGAGAAGAATGTTGGAAAATGTTGGGAAAAGAAAAATCAATTTTTGAAAGTCCGGTTTGGTTTAATGTTGATAAAAATGCATTAAGCGTTGATAATATAACTGTTGTTGTTCAGATCAATGGAAAAGTAAGATCGAAAATTGATCTGGCAGTTAATACACCCGAAGCCGATGTTAAGAAAGCTGTTCTGTCTGATGAAAAAGTAAAATCATACACAGACGGTAAACAGCTTATAAAAGAAATTTACGTTCCAAACAAAATTTATAATATTGTAGTAAAATGACATGAAATGTCATTCCGAGCGAAGCGAGGAATCCTAAAAGATTTCTCAGTCGTTTCACTTCTTCGAAATGACATTACTATTAAGAGGTAAAAAATGTTAGATGTAAAATTTATCCGAGAGAATCCGGATGTTGTTAGACAAGGATTGATTAACAAGAATGCGAAAGACATAGTTGACGAGGTCCTTGCACTTGATGAAGAACGAAGATCGTTCATATCCAGGACTGAAGATTTAAAAGCAAAGAAGAATCAAGTGTCGGCTCAAATTCCGCAGATGAAAAAAGCAGGACAAGACACCTCATCAGTATTTGCTGAAATGAAACGAGTCGGTGATGAAATTGCATTACTTGACGGTCAACTTCGTGATGTTGAAGAAAAGTTGGAAAATATTTTACGTAATACACCGAACCTGGCTCATTCATCAGTTCCTGTTGGGAAAACCGCGGAAGATAATGTCGAAGTCCGACAATGGCTGCCTAAAGAATTTTCGTACAAAAATGATTCTAAAGTTTTAGATCATATTGAACTTGGTAAGAAGCTTGGGATATTGGATTTTGAGAGGGGCACAAAAATTTCCGGTTCGGGATTTCCGCTTTACATGGGAAAAGGCGCTACGCTTGAGCGTGCACTTATTAATTTTATGCTAGATATACATTTGAAAGACCACGGTTATTCTGAAATTTTCCCGCCTGTGCTTGTTAATAGAGAATCAATGAAAGGAACCGGACAAATTCCGAAGTTGGAAGATGATATGTACTTCATTGAGAAGGACGGATTGTATCCTGTTCCAACAGCTGAAGTGCCGATAACAAATATTCACCGCGATGAAATTCTTCAAGAAAAAGATTTAACAATAAAATACGTTGGTTACTCGCCGTGTTTTAGGAGAGAAGCCGGTTCATACGGAAAAGAATCAAAGGGATTTTTACGTGTTCATCAATTCAATAAAGTTGAGATGGTAAAATTTTCCAAACCAGAAAATTCTTACGATGAATTAGAATTAATGGTTAAAGATGCGGAAGATATTTTACACGCATTAAATATTCCCTATAGAATTTTATTATTATGTACGGGCGATCTAAGTTTTTCCGCTGCCAAATGTTATGATATAGAAACATGGTCTCCGGCGGAAAATAAATGGCTGGAAGCATCATCATGCAGCAACTTTGAAGCATTCCAGGCACGCAGGGCAAACATCAGGTATAGAAAAGAAGAAACCAAAAAACCGGAATTTGTTCATACCCTTAACGGAAGCGGTTTAGCGACGAGCAGGTTAATGGTATCGTTATTAGAAAATTATCAGACTCCTGAAGGAAAAGTAATTGTACCGAAAGTTTTGCAAAAATATACCGGGTTTGAAATAATTGGTTAAAATAGTGTAGAACGAAGAGTGTAGAGTAAGAAAATCAATTTATTTTTTGAACTCTACGTTCTACACTCTTCACTATAATTGAACGCATTTAGTATTTTAGTTGTTAAAGACAGAAAGGACTCTTTCAACTTTGTTTCGTAACCTCGCCCATTTAAAAAAATATTTTATAAGATATAAAACCAAGCTGGTACTGGGAATAATTTTTATTCTCGGTTCTAATATTGCCAATGTTTACATTCCTATAAACGTAAAACAAGGAATTGATTCACTAAACAAACAGCTTGATATTCAAGTAATTGTAAATCTTGTTATCCTATTATTAATAGCCGCAACTATCAGCAACGTCTTCCGTTTTTTTATCCGTCAAACTATAATTGTTGTTTCCAGAGAAATTGAATTTGATCTACGGCAGGATTTTTGGACTCATATCCAAAAACTTCCGTTAAGCTTCTTTCAAAATAATTCAACTGGAAATATTATGTCTCACGCAACGAATGACATTGCGGCTGTTCGTATGTATGTCGGTCCCGCGGTTATGTACACGATAGATAACGGCATCAAATTTATTTTAACCTTTGCCGTAATGATCTCTCTTAGCCCACTTCTTACACTTTATGCTCTTTTACCTTTGCCGCTTCTTTCGTTTGTGGTTTACTTCGTAATGAAAAAAATGCACGTTAAGTACACGCGAATACAAGAAAAAATTTCCGATCTTACAACTAAAGCTCAAGAAAACTTTTCCGGTATAAGAGTAATTAAATCTTATGAAAGGGAAGATCATGAAATAAAAGAATACACAAAAGAGAGCGCAGAATATTTAAACCGTAAAATGGACCAGGTGAAACTTCAGGCTATGTTTATGCCCGTATTTTTTATGATAGCCGGGCTGTCTGCAATTATTGTTGTATTGACCGGTGGAAATATGGTAATAAGCAAAACTCTGAGTATCGGAGTAATAGTGGCATTCATGTTATTTCTTGTAGATTTGATTTGGCCGATGATTTCATTCGGTTGGGTTGCCAATATGATCCAGCAGGCAGATGCAAGCATGAAACGCATTCTAAAAATATTAAATGAACCTTATGAAATTTTTAATGAAAATACGGATTACAGCATACAAGAAATTAAAGGCGATATCGAATTTAAAAATGTTTCTTTCCGTTATTCGGAAAATCTGCCGTGGATACTAAGGAATCTAAACCTTAAGATAACACATGGACAGACAATTGCATTTATCGGTCATACAGGAGTTGGTAAAACAAGTTTAATAAATCTTTTACCGCGTCTGTATGATGTTACCGAGGGTCAAGTAATGGTTGACGGAAATGATGTAAGAAAAATCCCGCTTGAAGTATTAAGAAAAAATATCGGCTTGGTTCCTCAAGAAACTTTTCTCTTTTCCGATACATTAGAAAAAAATATTCTTTACGGATTAGAAATTGAAGATCAGTCTCTTGTAGATAAAGTCTCAGAAATCTCACAATTATCAAAAGATGTAACTTTTTTCCCCCTGGGTTACCAAACTATTCTTGGTGAACGCGGAATTACGCTCTCCGGCGGGCAGAAACAACGATCCACACTTGCCCGTGCATTGGCAGTTGATCCGAAGATTTTAATTTTAGATGACTCTTTCTCTGCTGTTGATACAAATACTGAAGAAGATATATTAAAAAAATTGAAAGGTTTTATGAATGATCGAACAAGCATAATCATAAGCCATAGAATTTCGACAGTAAAAGATTCCGATAAGATTTTTGTAATTGATCAAGGTGAAATTGTTGAAGAAGGCAACCACGAAGAGCTGGTTGCTAAGGGTGGAATTTATGCTGATCTCAACACAAAACAATTATTAGAAAAAGAACTTTTGGAAATGAATTAGAAAGATTAAGAATGGCTGAAGCGCAGAAAGATGATGAAATATTAGGTAAAGCATACGACGCAAAGTTGATGCGGCGGTTACTTCAGTATGTTAAGCCGTATAAAAAGTATGTAATCATTGCGATACTGATGAATATACTTGTTGCGGCGCTCGGACCGGTTCGTCCTTATTTAACAAAAATTGCGTTCGATGATAATATAAAGAATAACGACTTTAACGGGCTGCTTACAATCTGCGGGATTTTATTAGTTTCTCTTATTCTCCAGGCCGCTATTCAGTATTTCCTTACTTACTATACAGAGTTAATGGGCCAAAAAATTGTTTATGATCTTCGTGTTCAGATTTTTTCTCATGTACAGAAACTTGCCTTAAGATATTTCGATAAAACTCCCGTTGGAAGAACCGTTACACGCGTTACCAACGATGTTGATTCGCTTAATGAAATGTTCTCATCCGGGATTGTCTCTGTTTTCAGCGATATCTTTGTAATTGTTTGGATTTTTATTTTCATGTTTGCAATGGCGTGGGATCTGTCTCTTGTTACTCTTGCGGTTATGCCGGTTTTGATTTATGCAACATTTTTATTCAGAAAAAAAGTTAGGGAGATATACCGAGATGTTCGTCTTCATCTTGCAAGACTAAACTCGTATATGCAAGAACGCGTAACCGGAATGAATGTAGTTCAGATATTCTCCAAGGAAAAAGATGAGTTTCAAAAATTCACAGCCATTAATAATGATAATAAAGTAGTCAACATAAAATCTATTTTCTATTATGCTGTCTTTTTCCCGGCCGTTGAAATGCTGAGCGTAATTTCGATAGCGCTTATCATTTGGTACGGCGGAGGAGAAGTGATTCAAAGCCGTTTAACAGTTGGAGTTTTAATCGCTTTCTTTCAATATACAGAAATGTTTTGGCGTCCCGTTCGTGATCTTTCCGAGAAATATAATATTCTTCAGACGGCGATGGCCTCTTCAGAAAGAATATTCAAACTATTGGACGATGAAACAATAATTAAGAATCCGGACAAACCTGCGCAGCTTCCGGCTGTACTAGGTGAAATTGAATTTAAGGATGTTTGGTTTGCTTACAATCCCGAAGATTATGTTTTAAGAAATGTTTCTTTTAGTATTAGTCCCGGCGAGACAATAGCCATTGTTGGAGCTACAGGTGCTGGTAAAACAAGCATAATAAATATTCTAACACGTTTCTATGATATAGCCAAAGGCAGCATAACTCTTGATGGAATTGATATTCGGAATTTAGATATGCGTGATTTGCGAAGATATATTTCGATTGTTCTTCAGGATGTTTTTCTTTTTTCAGGTACTATAAAATCGAATATCAATCTTGGAAACGAAAAAATAACAGATGAGAAAATAATCGAAGCGGCCAAAACTGTCGGTGCTCACAAATTTATTTCTCAACTCCCGAAAGGTTACGAAGAAGTTGTTAAAGAAAAAGGTGCTACCCTAAGCGTTGGACAAAAACAGTTAATATCATTTGCAAGAGCGCTGGCATATAATCCTCAGATTTTAATTTTAGATGAAGCAACTTCCAGTGTTGATACTGAAACTGAACAACTAATTCAACACGCTATTGAAAAACTATTAGTTGGCAGAACCTCCATAGTGATTGCACATAGGTTGTCTACAATTCAGAATGCGGATAAAATTCTTGTTATGCACAAAGGCGAATTAAAAGAAATCGGAACTCATCAAGAACTTCTAGTAAAAAGGGGAATTTACTACAGACTTTATCAATTACAATATAAAGATCAAGAAGTTAGGCAAAGCATCTCTTAGTATATTAAGATTTAAAACATAGATTGACACATCGAACACTATTAATTAAATTACTTCCGCTTAACATTAATATGGTATAGAAATATTACCGGAGAAAATTAATGGCGACTCAACGATTCATGACGTTACCACGTCATATTATGGAAGGTGAAAAACTTCACCCTGAAGCGACTGGAGAACTTTCGACAATTCTTCTACAACTTGGTCTTGCAGCAAAATTAATTTCTCTCGAAGTAAATAAAGCAGGGCTGGCGGAAATACTTGGATTTACCGGCGATGAAAATGTTCATGGCGAGAAAGTGAAGAAGCTTGATATTTATGCTCACGAAATGCTGATCAAAGCAATGGATCACGGCGGGCATTTCTGTGTTATGGCTTCAGAAGAAGAGGAAGACATAATTCATTTACCGCCGCATCATAAAATCGGAAAATATGTTTTACTTTTCGATCCCCTTGATGGTTCATCGAACATAGATGCAAACATAAGCATCGGAACAATCTTTTCTATTTACAGGAGAATCACACTAGGTAACGGACCGGGAACACTTCAAGATTGTTTGCAGCCGGGTTTTCAGCAAGTAATAGCCGGTTATATTGTTTATGGTTCCAGTACAATGTTGGTCTATACTGCAGGACATGGTCACGGCGTTCATGGATTTACACTGGATCCGGCATTCGGAGAATTTTTATTATCTCATGATGATATTAAAATTCCAAATCATGGAAGAATTTATAGTCTTAATGAGGGAAATTATTTTACATGGCCGCAGGGTTTAAAAAATTACATAAAATATCTTCAAGCTAATATGTTTGAAGGTAAGCCTTATCAGGCCCGTTATGTAGGTTCGATGGTTGCCGATATTCACCGTACTTTATTGTACGGCGGTATATTTATTTATCCGGGTGACAAAAGAAATCCCAAAGGCAAACTGCGATTAATGTACGAATGTAATCCGATGGCGTATATTATGGAAGAAGCAGGTGGAAGAGCGACCGACGGTAAAAAAAGAATTTTGGAAATACAGCCAACCGGCTTACATGAGAGAACACCCATCTATATAGGAAGCAATGACGACGTGCTTTTAGTGGAAAAGTTTTTAAAAGAAACGAGAGAAGCATATTAATAAAAGAGAACTGATAATTGTAAATTAATTCTCAATTATCAATTAGGATTTTATTTTGCTAATTCCTCGGAAAGACGTTTTGCAAGTTCTTCTTTTGTCATTCCCTCAATTTTAATTTTTGTTGACTTAACTAAAATTTCAGGGGAATCACCTTCGCCCGTCATGAATTTATAAAGATTATATCCAAGTCTGTTCCTATCGTTCATGATCGGAATATTTTCTTTGAACATTTCGACAATGTTGTAGCATTTTTTTTCAATTGTACTTTCTGGAAATACTTTTGTGGCCGGAGGCGGTAAAGTTGTCATGATAAAACCTTTTAATTTTGTAGTGCACAAAAATAAACAAGTGCAATTTGACTAACAACTCTTTTGAGATTCTTGATGTATGCAGGTTGGAAGCAATTCTTGAATTGGTTAGATTTGCATAGAAAACAAAGATTAATCCTATTGCCGGAAACATCAAAATATAAAATTCTTATTATTAGACTCAGCTCGCTTGGAGATGTCCTGCTTACTACTCCGGTAATTAGAGCATTAAGTAAAAAATATCCCAACTCACAGATTGATTATGTAGTGAAGAAACAGTATTCACCCTCTTTACAGTATAATCCACTTATCTCTTCTCTTTACATTTATGAAAAAGAAAAAGTAAAAAGTATTAAGGACCAAATTCGAAAAGCAAAATATAATCTGATTATTGATCTTCAAAATAATTGGCGGAGTTGTGCTCTTACATTTGGATTGAGAACCGAGATAAAGCGTTTCAAGAAACCGACTTTAAAAAAATTATTATTAGTATGGATCAAAATTAATTTGCTGAAAGAAATTAAGCCGATTCCGATGCGGTACGCAGAAACAGCAAACCTTCAACTTGATGATAGGGGATTAGATCTTCTTATTCTGGAAAGCATAAATCCCAAATTGGACAAACGTAAAAAATATATTGGAATTTGTCCCGGCGCGAAACATTTTACAAAACGGTGGCCGGAAGAATATTTTGTCAAGCTTGGAAATAGATTAAAAAGTCAAAATTGCACAGTAGTAATCTTCGGCGGAAAAGATGATCTGGAACTGTGTAAGTCTGTATCTTCAAAAATTGAAAACAGTATTAATCTTTGTAACAATGATGATCTTCTGCAAACGGCAATTGATATGAAACAATGCAAGCATATTATTTGCAACGATTCCGGGTTAATGCACACAGGTACTGCAGTAGATGTACCTATAACCGCAATTTTTGGTTCAACGGTTAGAGAATTTGGTTTTATTCCATATCTATCTGATAATACAATCTTAGAAAATAATTCTTTATCTTGCCGGCCGTGCAGCCATATTGGAAGATCAAGCTGCCCGCAAAAGCATTTTAGATGTATGAAAGAGATTAGCCCAAATACAGTTTTTGATCACGTAAAACCTTTTCTATAAGATTATGAAAAACATCTGGTATCTTTTCTATAACGGAATTGTTATTCCCATTGCGAAATTATTTCTGTTTACTGCAAAATTTTTTAATAAAAAAATCCGAATAGGGATTAATGGAAGAAGAAAATTATTTGAAAATTTAATTATTGATCTTACGGGAATTGACCGCCGAAAAAAAATGATTTGGTTTCATTCTTCCTCTATGGGTGAATTTGAGCAGGCTAAACCTATAATTGAAAAGTTACGGGCTGAAAAAAATATAAATGTAATTGTTACTTTTTTTTCACCGTCAGGTTATAACAATTCCTTAAAATATCCGCTTGCAGATATAATTGCCTACTTTCCTTTTGATACTCCTATTATGACAAGCCGTTTTCTAAATCTTGTAAGACCAAATTTAGCCGTCTTTATGAGATATGATATTTGGCCTAACATGATATGGCAGCTCGAAAAGAAAAAAATCCCGTGTTTTATAGTTGATGCAACTATGCGTTCAAAAACTCCGCGTAAATGGATTGTATCAAAAAGTTTTCACAAAGCGCTGTATTCTTATGTAACCAGGATATTAGCTGTTTCAAAAAGTGATGAGGACAATTTCAAAGAGTTCAACATAAATGATGATAAAATTAAATCGGTGGGAGATACAAGATTCGACCGTGTTTATCAAAAAAGTCTTCAAGCAAAAGAAAAAAAACTTTTTAAGGATGGATTTTTTAAAGGTAAAAAAGTTTTTGTAATGGGCAGTTCATGGGAAAGCGATGAAGATGTTATGATTCCTGCGTTGATAAAACTTATGGAAGTGGATCCCAAAATAATTACGATTATCGTACCACATGAGCCGACGGAATTACACGTTGAATCTGAAGAACATAATTTTACGGGTAAATTCGATACGATCCGTTTTTCTTATTTAAACAATTATAAAAATGAACGGGTAATTATAATTGATTCGATTGGAATTCTTCTAACACTTTATACATATGCAGATGCTGCTTATGTTGGCGGAAGTTTTAAGCAAGGTATTCACAATGTATTGGAACCCTCTGTATATGGAATTCCAATTTTGTTCGGACCCAAACATGAAAACAGCCAGGAAGCAATTAAACTGGCCGAAATCGGCGGGGGAATTGTTGTTAGAAATAAAAAAGAAGCGTATAAGAACCTGAGAAAAATATTCACCGATGAAAGACTAAGATTGAGTTTAGGTAGGCTTTGCGGAGATTATGTTAGAAACAATATTGGAGCAACATCAAAAATATTAGATGAATTTTCTCACTTTATCTAACCGTCCGGATTATATCATGCTGAATTATCAAGGTTTAACTACCTTAGCAACAATTTGCCGCCTTTCTTATTTAATTTAGTCTCTCTATTTCATAAATTAATAACACATATAGTTTGAGATTGATTTAATGCCAACATCGTCCGACAGAACTTTTGAAAAAACCAGATCGGAATTTTCTTTTAGAGAAATTCTTGAATTTACTCCGGTAGGGATATTAATATTTCAACGCGATTGGAAGATTAAATTTGTTAATACAAACTTCTTTCAATTCAGCGGAGTCATGGGAGAAATACCCGAGAATTTAATCGAGAAGAGTATTTTTGAGAACAGACTATTTAGCGATGCAGATATTCGTGATGATCTGACTTCCGTAAAAAACGGCCAAACTTTTGAAAGAGAAATCACTTCCAAAAAAACATTAAGCGGTGGGAAATATTCAATTCTTCTTAAAGGAGCACCCATAGTTCTTGACGGAGAATATACAGGCGGTGTTTTAGTCCTTGAAGATTTAAAAAGCAGTCCGGAAAAATCCTACTCTTCTTTAATTCAAACAAATGATTTTCAAAAATTTCTTGGAACGATAAGCGATTTTTATTTAATTACCGATAGAGAAGGTTCTATTTCAATAATGCAAACCTCCGAAGCCGAGAATTATGATTTTATTTTTGAAGAAGATCCGGGTAAGAAAAATTCTTCTCAAACTCTTTCACCAATTCTTTTTAAGAAACTTTTAGAAACCGTAGTCTCTTCAAATAAAGTAATTATAACTCAGATCCCATTTATTAAAAATCAACGAGAAATTAATGCACGTATCACACTAATACCTTTTAGCGATAATGGAGATGAAGTTCATTGGGTAGTTCTTTTATTAAAAGATTTGAGTAAAGATTCTGAACATGTAGGATTATCTGAAGAAGAGATAAATGAACTTACGAAATATCAGCAGATAACCGCCACTGTAATGGACGGTCTTATCGGGACAAACAAAAACGGCAGGATAACTTTCTGGAATGAATCGGCGGCTAAACTTTTCGGGTTAACCCGCAGTGAAGTTTACGGTAAAAGCATAAGTAAGATTTTTACAATACTTAATGATAATTATTTTGAAAAACTATTAAAGGAAATTAGAATCTCTAAAATTTGGAGAGAACAATTTCATATTGGCGATGATGAAAGTATTGCCGAATACTATGATGTTAAAATAGGAATTATTGGCGAAGATGAAAATGAAACAATAATTTTCTTGTGTACAGGTGTTTCAGACCGAATTAAAAATGAAGTATTGCTAAAGAAATCTGAAGAACGCTTCCGGAACATCGTAACAAATTCCCACGAATATATTTGCACACTCGATTTATCTGAAAAAATTACATATGTAAATCCCGCTTTTCTTGAAGTTTTTCAATATGAAGAAGAAGAAATTAAAAAACTCATTTTTTCGGATTTAATTGATCCGTATTACTTATCAAATGAAAAATTTGATTTCAAAGATTTTGCAGAAAAGAATAAGCAGTCAATTGAGATTCCGCTTGTAACAAAACTTGGGCAAAAACTATATGTGCTTGCCGGTTTTTCTTCAGTCAAAGATCAAAGCGGGAATATTCAATATTACAATGTCATTCTCACCGATATCACACTAAAAAAAGATTCTGAAAAAGATTTGATGATGATCCGTTCCGTCTTCGAGGCTTCGCTGGACGGTATTGCATTAGTGAGCAAAAGAAGAATTGTTCTTGTGAATGATTCGTTCGTTCAAATGTTCGGATATAAAAGCGCCAGTGAAATACTCGGACTTAACCCCTTGGAGTTCGTAAATATTAAAGACAGAGAGAAAATTTCTGACTACATGGAATTAACCGAAGAAGGCAAGGATTCTTCTCCCCGCTATTATTTTACCGGAAGAAAAAGAAATGATGATTCATTAGAAGTTGAAAACTCGGTTTCTCTATACCAGATTGAAAATGAAAGATTTGCTGTTTGGGTTCTTAGAGACGTAACGGAAGAGAAAAAAGCCCAGAGTGCACTACTGCTTTCCGAAGAAAGATATAGAAGCATTTCTGAAAACATTAATGAATGCATTTGGACTGCAGAAAGACAAGACGGTAAATTAAAAGCGGTATTTTATACGCCGGCTGTTAAAAAAATTACCGGATACAGTGCTGAAGAATTTTTAAATGATACTTCATTGTGGAAAAAAATTATTCATCCCGATGATGCGGACGACATAGTAAACAAACTTTACAATTTTTACGGTGATTTGGCAAGAAGTTCAGATGTTTTTGAATACAGAATTATAGATGTTCTCGGTAATATTATATGGATCGAAAATAGAATTAATGTTGTTCGCGATTCGAATGGTAATATTCAAAAAATTTTTGGAATTATAAGTGATATAAGTCTGTCTAAACGTGCTGAAGTTGAATTAAAAAAATCCGCTATGAACCTGCAAGAACTTAATGAAACAAAAGACCGGTTCATTTCTATTATATCACACGACCTGCGAACGCCGTTCAGTTCTATTCTTGGATTTACGGACATCCTTCTAAACGATAAGGATATTGATGAAGACAGAAGGATTCAGTATATCCAGTTTATACAAGATTCGTCAAAAAGTATGTTGAGCTTGGTCAATTCACTTTTAGATTGGACCAGATTACAAACCGGCAGTATAAAATTTGAGCCGGATAGGGTCAACGCAAAATACTTGATTGATAAATCAATCCAGATTTTATCCGGAGTTGCCATACAAAAGAAAATAAAACTCATCTCGGAATTGGAAAAAGATTTTTTCATTCATGCAGATGAAGGGTTGCTTTCTCAAGTGTTTAATAATTTATTATCGAATGCCATTAAATTTTCCAAAACTGACGGGACAATACGTTTAAGCGCACGTGCAAATGTCGAGAAGAAACAAGTTGAGTTCAGCATTAAAGATCACGGTGTTGGAATACGCAAGGAAGATCTTGGTAAGCTCTTTAAGGTTGATATTAAATTTACTACAAGCGGAACGGCAGGTGAGAAAGGCAGCGGGCTCGGTCTGTCATTAGTTAATGATATTATCCGTAAACACGGCGGGGAAATTTGGGTTGAGAGTGAACTGGGAAAGGGAACTACATTTACTTTTTCAATACCTGTAGCATCGGCAAATATACTTTTAGTTGATGATACAAAAACAGACCGATTGCTGTATGCAAAACTTATTAAGAGTTTAATTGCAAACTACAATATTTTGGAAGCGGTTGACGGTAAACAAGCTCTCGAAGTAATTAGACAATCTCTGCCTGCCCTTGTAATTACAGATCATAAAATGCCGGTAATGAGCGGTTATGATTTAGTAAAACAATTAAACATAACTGAACTAAAATTTAAACCGCCGGTAATTATTTTAAGCAGCGATATAAATAAATCCATTGAAGCTGAGTATAAAGAATTAGGCGTTGAGTATGTGTTTCAGAAACCGGTGAATCTCGCAAATTTTAAAAATGCAATTGAACGCTCACTGAGAAAGGCAATTTTTAGCTGATAATTTTATGTAATTACTGCTGATCGTTTTGCATTTGCAAATTATTTTTTCTTTAAAACCATTCCAGTTGTTGTTCCCAACTTAATCTTACCTTGAACTTCATACATAGATTTTACACCCGCAGAATTTTTATCAATCAAAACTTCCCATCTGCCTTCGGGAAGAGAAAATTCCAATTCTTGTTTGGGGTCAGCATTAAAGAGGACAAGAAATTCATTCTTTTCATGTTTTAAAATGTAACTGAAACCGAATTTGCTTTTCGGATGATCTGTAAAAGTAATGTTCTCATATTCTGCACGACTAAATGCCGGGAAGGTTTTTCGTAGAGCAATTAATCCTTTGTAATAATCAACTAACTCTTTGTTGATCTCTGCATGTTTATAGTTTATGTAATTAGTTTCGTTATCCTTGTTGTATGAATTATGATCAATCTTGCCTTTGTCATTATCCGTCACTTTAATATTAAACGGAACAACTTTCGATCTTGCAAATTCCTGTCCTTCGCTAATCATTGTAATACCTTGTGAAGTGAAAAGGAATAATGCGCCAAGTTTATTAAGCTTCATTTGTTTAGGCGTGAGCTTTACATTCTTATCTGCGTCTTTGATAATATCCGCCGGATCAACTTCGCGTGAACCAATCCTAATAAAATCTCCAAGAGTGTAACCATCGTGTGATTCTAAATAATTTACAGAGTGTTCTTTCTTCTGGAATAGCCCTAGTGTGTCTCTAACTAAAGTTCCGTTAACATAGCTCTTAATTCTTTTTGGAGAATTATTCCCGTACCATTGACCGAAGATCCAGCCAAGTCCATTATTTGGATTTTCTCCTTTGATACCGTTACGGATCTGATCGTTCCACGGTGCCCAACCTCGTAATGAAAAACCGGCCGGGTCATATCCGCCGCCCCATGGTTCGCAGGTAAAGATAACATTAGGATTTACTTTTTTTGCTTCGGAAATAATTTCTTCAATTGTTTTCCAATCTAAAAGTTTTCCAAGATCAAAACGGAAACCATCCACATGATATTCTTTCATCCAGTACAAAATACTTTCTATAATTAGCCGGCGCATCATTGGGCGTTCGGTTTTTAAATCATTACCGCAATAACTTTCCGCTAAATAATTTCCTTTTGAATCCAATCTGAAATAATATTCTTTATCAATCTGTTTTAAGTTGCCGGTTTCGTACTCAGATAAGTGATTGTAAACCACATCCATCATCACAGCAATACCTTCTTTATGAAATGCTTTAACCATATCTTTAAAAGATTTTATCTGAGATCCGTCTTTACTGATCCATTTATTCCATTTTAATTTGTTCCAGCTTTCATTGTAATAAGCAGCCGGCGCAAAAAAATTAGAAGTCATATATCCCCAATGATTCCGCTCGTAGGGATTCCAAGTATTGTATTTCCCTGAAAGCGAATCCTTAAATGGAATTTCTATATTCCCAAATTCCTGTGATGGTAAAAGTTCAACAGTATTGACTCCGAGAGATTTAATATAATTAAGTCCACCTGTAATATTTTTTTCAGTTAATCCTTTGTACGAACCGCGGTTCGTGGCTCCCGATGTTTTATGTGCCGTCATATCGCGCACATGCATTTCATAAATAATTAAATCCCGCCAGTCTCTCTGAATCCAGCTTGTTCCTTCCCAATCATACTTTTCTTCTTTTGTAACAATAGCAAGCCTTGGATTCATATAAGTTGTGAAAGATGTAACAGCTTTTGCGTAAGGATCAATACAAACCGGCATATTGGAATTAGAAAGATCATCTCCAACATGATAAACTTTATATCCGTAATATTTCCCATAGAGTTCGCCTTCCAATTCAATTTCCCAAACGCCGTCATTATCTTTACTTAAGAAATATTCTTTAACGTTTTTTCCTTCGGGTTTGTTGAATAAACAAAGTTTTACGTTTATAGCAGAAGGAGCGAATAATCTGAAAAAAGTTTTTTTATTCTCAACATACGAGCCGAGTTTTTTATCTGAGAAGAATTTATCTAGATCCGAATAACGTTTTTGAAATCCAATTGTGTCAGAAATTGTTTTTGGATATTTTATTTCCTTGAGATACAATATTTCACCTTTTAAAATTTGTGTTGATAGGAATGAACTAATGGATAACATTAGAATTAATAAAGAAGTTCGCCGCATAACGTATCCCGTATGTTAATTTACACTAAATTAGTTTTATCCTTGCGCCGTTCTTAATTTAATATTCAAGCTGTAAATTAAAACTATCGGTGTCATTAACTGTGATGTGCAAAATATTTCTCTCATTTTCAAAAGACATTGCTGAGCTTGGTAAGGCTTTATCATTTAGAAATACTTTTTTAGGCAATTTTGTATCAAGCAGCGTAAAAAGATATTTCTTCCGGTCATTCTTAAAATCAGCTTTTAATTTCGCAACTTGCAGTTTGGTAATCTTTGTATCTTTCTCTAAAGAAAATTTGGTTAAAGAATATTTTCCGGTTTCATATTTATAACTTAATCCGTCGTCTTCGTAAAGTGTGTATTCGGATTTTTGAGAAGGGCAAACAACAAGTTCAAGCTGTTCTATTTTTTTTTCACCGATATAATTCTGTACTTCCTGCATCGGAATCATTCCGCCTTCTTTAATATAGAGAGCAATTTTGTTCAATGGCACTTCAAAGATTTTCCATTCACCACCGTTCACAACTTTATTATTTATCCAGTCGTACCATTTCCCTTCAGGCAGATAAAGTCTCTTTGTGCTTTCGGTTGAATTTACAACCGGTGCAACGAGAAGATTTTCACCAATCATAAATTGATACTGAGCATTTCGGGAATAACAATTCTCATCGTTCTGATAATTTACAAACATACTGCGCATTATTGGTAAACCGGTCCGAGCAGAATTATAAAACTCATTATACCAGAAAGGAATTAATCTATAACGAAGCTGAATAGCCTGACGTGAAAATTCTTCAACCGTTTCATTGAATGCGAAAGGTTCGCGTGATTTTGTATCTATTGCAGAATGTCCGCGGAAGAAAGGAGTAAAGGCACCTAGTTGCATCCAGCGAATATACATTTCATTAGTAGGTTCGCCGCCCATAAATCCGCCGACATCGGAACCGATAAACGGTTGTCCGCTCAATCCGACATTCTGCGGCATTACACAAGCAAGTCTTAAATGTTCATCGCTCGAAACATTATCGCCGGTCCAGTTAGCTGAGTATCGTTGTATTCCTGCAAAACCTGCGCGGCTTAAAATAAAATGCCGTTGTTCCGAAAATTTTTTTAATCCGTCGCGTGTAGTTTTAGCCATTTCGAGTGCATAAACGTTTTTTATTTTTTTATGATTTGACATTAATCCATTGTCGTAATACTGAACGATATCGGGAACATTTCCGCCGCCCCAGACAGCAGGTTCATTCATATCATTCCAAAATCCTTCAACACCTTGATTTAGAAATACCGAAAGTTTTTCTCCCCACCAGTCGCGGGTTTCTTTTTTTGTAAAATCCGGAAAGTAAGCCCAGCTTGGCCAAACTTCTCCTTGATAAGGAACGCCGTCGGGATATTTAGTAAAAAGATTTTTTTCTAATCCTTCTTTTGCCGCAAAATAATTCGAATCAACTTTTACACCTGGGTCAATAATGGGAATAATCTTAAATCCATCTTTTTTAAGATCGGATAACATTTGAGGCGGATTTGGAAACCGTGTTTTATCCCAAGTGAAAACCCTGTATCCATCCATGTAATGAATGTCGAGATAGATTACATCACACGGAATATTTTTGCTGCGGAAATTTTTTGCAATTGATCTGACGGTAGATTCCGGATAATAACTCCATCTGCTTTGCTGGTAACCGAGTGCCCACATCGGTGGTAATTCCATTCTTCCGGTTAATTTTGTGTAATCGGAAATAACGCGTTTAAATTCCGGACCATAAATAAAATAATAGTCCATCTCACCATTATCGGCTCCGAACCAATAGAAACGGTTATTGCTTGCACCCATGTTGAAATATGATTTATAAGTATTGTCGAAAAAGATTCCGTAAGCTTTGTGATCACGAAGTCCCATAAAAAACGGGATTGAGACATAAATAGGCTCTTGTCTTCCGGTATATCCGTAATAATCGGTATTCCACATTGTATATTGTTCGCCGTTTTTAATTAAGCTTTCATTTGCCTTTTCGCCGAGACCAAAAAATCTTTCATCAGTAAAAAGTTTTTTATGGCATCGTACTTCATCGTTATCGAAAGAAACAGCAAAGCTTTCTTCATCGGCATTCAGAAGATTCATTTGTTTATCGTATATTGACACGCGGCAAGGATTTTTAGAAATGTTTACGATCAATTCTTCTGTTGTAAGAACAAACTTTTCTTTTTCTTCTTTGAAATCAAATTTTGTTTTTTCTTGTTGTTGATAAATTACTGCATAAGAAGGGGATTTAGAAAATTCCTTCCGGTTTGTGTAACGGAACCGTATAATATTTTGATCTATGATATAAATATTTAACAGACAATTGCTTAGTTGGAATTCAACACTATTCGATTCGGCTTTCGCAGTGCTGATATTTCCGGCAAATTGAAATTGGCTTTGTGAATAGTTTGTAATAGTCATAACTAATAATATAATTATTATTAATTTTTTCATATTAATTCTCTAAGAATATTTGAAGTGCAATGCAAAATAGGAATTGTTGAATAAAATAGAAATGCGTATTACTATTTTAGCAGAATCATTTTTTTTGTTTCGATAAATTCTCCGGCCTTTAGTGTATAAAAATAAACGCCGCTTGGTAATTGAAAATTGCTAATTGAGAATTGAGAATTATAAACACCAGGTTGTTGCTCTTTATTAACAAGTGTAGCAACTTCTTTACCGAGAAGATCATAAATTTTTAGACTGACTTTACCGATAACTGATAACCGATAACTGATAACTGTAGAAGGATTGAACGGATTCGGATAATTTTGAAAAAGGTAGAAACTAGATGGTGTGATAACAAGGCTCGGCTCAAAATTGAGTGCCAGAATATTTTTCAGCAACCAATTATTTGGATCAACTTGAATTGAAATTGGCTTTCCGTTTAAAGGTAATTGGAATACCTGAGTTTGCAAATTATTTACTATCGAGAAATTTTCTACACCATTTTCAGTGTTAACAGTCAATTGAATTGGCATAGTGAAAAAAGATGGATTCGAATTAACGTTTTGTGTGATACGAACAACTAAATTGTAATTATTCCCATTGGTTTTTTCATAGTTCCACTCAACAGTGTACTTCGGATAATTTTCGCCGTAAATCCATTCTTGAAAGAAATAATTCAAATTCATTCCGCTTACTCGTTCAGCAATGCGTTGAAAGTCTTCTGTTGTTGCTACATTGTATGAGAGACCAGGTTCAATCAAATATTCTTTTAGGATTTGGAAAAATTTATCATCACCAACAATACCACGCAACATGTGAAGTACTATAGCACCTTTTCTATAAGAACGTGCTGTGTTAAATATTTCGTTCTCACTTGAAATGTTCTGCACGTAAATTGATCCGACAGCTTTTTTAGCACCGTTGTTCGTGTTGTTCATGAAATTATCTACATAAGATTTAAAATCAGCATTGCCATATTTTGCTTCTCTATAAATACACTCACAGTACGATGCAAATCCTTCGTTAAGCCAAATATTTTGCCAATCTTTACACGTAACTTTATCACCAAACCATTGATGAGCCAGTTCATGGGCAATTGTATTTTCAGAACTCATAGCACCGCCTCCCATTGAAGTGACAGTTTGATGTTCCATCCCGCCGCCCCAAGAAAATTCCGCATGCCCGTATTTTTCTTTTAAGTAAGGATAAGGTCCAAATTTCTCCGAATATATCCTCAGCATATCAATGGTTTTTGCTACAGCTGTTCTTCTTGTGTTATCTAATCTTTCCGGATAACAGTAATGTACTACGGGAAGAAATTTACCGGATTGGTATTCAAACTGATCAACGACTGTTTGGTAATTTGTCATTGCTATTGAAATTAAGTAATTAGCAAGTGGATAATGATTTTTCCATTTATAAGTTCTTGTTCCATCGGGATTATCAACTATGGACCCCAATGAACCGTTTGAAACAGACACAAAAAATTGATCAGCGGTGATCCAAACATCAGATGAATCTACTTTATCAGCAGGCGTATCTTTACTCGGCCACCAGTCTCTTGCACCATATGGCTCGCTTAGAGAAGCAACAACTACTTTATTACTAAGGTTTTTATCTGTAAATAAAAATGATGCGTTGCTGATTGATCCTGTTCCACTTGTTGGAATTCCGCTGTAAGATATTTCTACGCTAAATTCCTCATTAAGGTTATAGGGTCTATCAAGATTTATAGTTAATTGGTTATTCGCTTGTGAAAAAGTAAGGGAAGTTCCATTTAGTTTTACAGAACTAACGGCAAGCGCATTAACAAGGTCAAGATAAAATGTCGTAAGATTTTGTGACGCAGCTTTTGCTTTAACCGTTACAATTCCGCTTAATGAGTTGGGATTTATGTATACCCGCAAATCAAGTTTGTAATATGTAACATCAATATTGCTATCACCAGGATATTGTACGGAAGAAAGTTTACTTAATCTTGAAAACGAACTGATCTTACCTTCTGAACAATAATTGCCCCCGTCTTGAGCCTGCGTTAATATGTGAATTAGAAAGAATATTAAGAAAAAAATAAAATATTTTTTCATATAAACTTCATCTTTTATTTTAAAGATATCTAACAGATCATTTAAGAAAAAGAGATTTATTGTTACATTTTTTATTATTAATTACAGTCACATTAACAAAGATATTCTTTTAATTTTATGTAAATGCCGTTAATTTATTATCTTGCAATTAAAGTCTTTGTGAACACTTCAATAATATTTAAGAGATAGTTCATATTTAAAAAATTTTAAGGAAATCCCATGAGCAGACATTCAAAAATATTTATCGGATTGGTTTTTGGTGCAACAGCCGGAGTATTATGCAACGTTTTTTTTGCTGCAGCTCCTTTTCTGAATATTGTTCAAATTTACATAAGCGATCCGCTTGGAAAAATATTTTTGAACCTTCTTATCATGATGGTTATTCCATTAGTATTTGCAAGTCTTTCTTTGGGAGTTGCACAAATAGGTGATCTAAAAAAACTTGGGCGAATCGGGTTTAAAACAATTAGTTATTTTTTACTTGTTACAGCATTAGCAGTTACTATTGGATTAATCCTCGTTAATTTTATTCGTCCCGGAGATTATTTACCAGCCGAAACAAAAACTCAATTATTATCAACTTATAAAGAGCAAGCTACACAAATAAAAGAAACAACTGAAAAAACTGAGTTCGGTATTCAAACTCTTGTAAATATTATTCCGCGAAATCCTTTTTCTGCGATAGCAAAACCAAATCCTGATATGCTTGCATTAATATTTATTGCTTTACTAGTTGGCATTGCATTAACAATAATTGATAAAAAGAGAGCTGAACCAATAATTAGATTGTTGGAAGGGATTAATGACATTACTGTTGTTGTGATAAACCTTGCCATGAAGTTAGCACCATTTGGTGTAGCTGCACTAATTTTCAGCGTTACTTCGAGATTCGGTTTTGATTTACTTGTTGCGTTGAGTATGTATATCGTTACTGTTTTGCTTGGTTTGGCATTACATCAGTTTGGAGTATTCCCGATCTTAGTAAAAACTTTTTCACGTTATAATCCTTTATTGTTTTTCCGAAAAGTTCAGACCGTTATGTTAACTGCATTTTCAACAAGCTCGAGTAGTGCAACATTGCCCACAACTATTTCTGTTTCTCAAAATAATCTTGGTATTCCTTCTCACATTACAGGTTTTGTTCTACCGTTAGGTGCAACGATGAATATGAATGGTACTGCACTGTTTGAAGGTGTAACTGTTCTTTTTTTAGCTCAGGTTTTTGGAATTCATTTATCATTTGGAGTTCAGTTAATAGTCGTTGTTATGAGTGTATTAACTGCAGTCGGTTCAGCTGGTGTACCTTCAGGTTCAATACCGCTTTTAGTTATTGTTCTTTCAATGGTTAATATTCCGCCGGAAGGAATTGCAATTATTCTTGGTGCAGACCGGCTTCTTGATATGTGTAGAACAGTCTTGAATGTTACGGGTGATATTACGTGTGCAGCTTATATAGCTAAATCTGAAGGGTTTGAATTGAAACAATAAATTGCAATTAAATTTATTTTTTTAACTCGCACAGCTCAATTAAAACTCCGTTTGCAGATTTTGGATGGATGAATGCAATATTCAAATCTTCCGCACCTTTGTGCGGTACTTTGTCTATCAATTGAATTCCGGTTGACTCTAATTCTTTAAGTGTTCCGTTAAGATTATTTACGGCATAGGCTATATGATGAATACCCTCACCTTTTTTTTCTATAAACTTTGCAATTGGCCCGTCTTGTCCGGTTGACTCAAGCAGTTCAATCTTTGTTTCTCCAATCTTGAAAAAAGCAGTTCTAACTTTTTGATCTTTTATTTCTTCGATGGAATAGCATTTCAATCCGAGCACAGTTTCATAAAATTTAATTGATTCATTCAAATTTCTAACTGCAATACCAATATGTTCAATATGAGTTAATTCCATTTTATTCTCCTTTGACCTCCCCTCTGTCCCCCCCTTACTAAGGAGGGGGATAAAAGGGGGTGGTTGATGTAAAAATTAAATTACCACACGTTCTTTATACTCTCCAAAGACTTCGCGCATCGTGTTGCAGATTTCCCCGATGCTTGCATAAACTTTTACTGCATCAAGAATAAATGGCATAAGATTAGTATCACTTTGTGCGGCAGTTTTTAATGCTGCAAGTTTTTCTTTTACAATTATATTATTTCTTTGTGAACGGATCTTAGTTAAGGATTCAATTTGATCCCGCTGAACTTTTTCATTGATCTTTAATAATTCAGTGTGGTTTTCTTCAGTCTCCTGATATTTATTAACACCAACTACAATTCGTTCGTTGTGTTCCAGTTCTTGATTGAAACGGTAAGCGGATTTTTGTATCTCAGTTTGAACATAACCCTCTTCAATAGCCGAAATCATTCCACCCATTGCATCAATCTTGCTTATATATTCTTCGGCATCTTTTTCTATTTGATCTGTTAATGATTCAACATAATGGGAACCGGCAAGCGGATCTATTGTATTTATTACTCCGCTTTCATGTGCCACAATTTGCTGAGTACGTAATGCAATCTTAACTGATTCTTGATTTGGTAACGCGAGAGCTTCATCGCGGGAATTAGTGTGGAGACTTTGTGTTCCGCCAAGAACAGCGGCAAGTGTTTGAATAGTAACGCGGACAATATTATTATCAACCTGCTGAGCCGTAAGAGTTGAGCCTGCTGTCTGGGTGTGGAAACGAAGCATTTGCGATTTATCTTTTTTAGCTCCAAATCTTTCCTTCATAATTTTTGCCCATAAACGGCGGGCGGCGCGGTACTTTGCTACTTCTTCAAGCAAATCATTGTGTGCATTAAAAAAGAAAGAAAGTTGTCCTGCAAATTCATCCACATCTAATCCGGCTTTTATTGCTGCTTCAACATAAGCGATTCCGTCTGCAAGTGTGAATCCAACTTCTTGAGCAGCAGTGGAACCTGCTTCGCGTATATGATAACCTGAGATTGAAATTGTATTCCATTTCGGAATTTCTTTTGAACAGAATTCAAAAATATTTGTAATAAGACGCATCGAATATTTTGGTGGAAAGATATATGTACCGCGAGCGAAATATTCTTTTAGGATATCATTCTGAATAGTACCGCTGATTTTATTTCTTGCAACACCTTGTTTTTCTGCAACTGCTATGTACATTGCAAGAAGAACGGAAGCCGGTGCATTAATTGTCATTGATGTTGACACTTTATCAAGCGGTATTTGATCGAACAAAATCTCCATATCGGCAAGTGTATCTATTGCAACCCCAACTTTTCCGACTTCGCCAAGTGCCATCTTATCATCACTGTCGTAACCAATTTGAGTCGGCAGATCGAATGCAACTGATAAACCGCTCTGCCCTTGCGATAGTAAATAGCGGTATCTCTCATTGGATTCTTTTGCCGTTCCGAATCCTGCATATTGTCTCATTGTCCAGAATCTTCCACGGTACATTGATGGTTGTACACCGCGAGTGAAAGGGTATTGTCCGGGAAAACCTAATTTCTCATTATAATTATTCAATTCATTTTCATTAGGAATATAAAGCGGCTTGATCTTTGTGAATGACTGCGTAGTAAATTCTTTTTGTTGCTCTGGTGTTTGGGATATTGTCTTTTTATAAATATTGTCTTCCCAATTCTTGAAAGCTGTTTGTATTTTCTTTCTTAATTCATCGGTTTCGTTCATACATATGCCTACTAAAAGATTTCTTTTCTGTGTTAGAATATAAGATTAATTAAGAAAATATAGACAACCCGAACATTATTGAAATTTGTAAACAAAGCAGCTTATAAATACGAAAGCCCTAAATTAATTTAGGGCTTTTTCTGGGCTCCGCGGGCAAGGCTCGAACTTGCATCCCGACTTGGTCGGGATAACAGCCCCATGCTAAAGTGATATTTCCTCGCGCATAATTTTCTCGATCATTTTTTTACTTTTCCAAGATTTTATCTTCCTTTCTATTGATTTCGCTTCGGCTTTGGAAGAATATTCCTTGAACCAAATTAAATTCCACGGGCGGTATCGAGAGGTAAATCCTTTTTCAATTGTATTGTGATATTCTAATCTTCGATGTGGGTTTTCTGAAGAACCAATATAAAATTTATCGGAGGTAGCTGATCTTAAGATGTAAACAAAATATCCCATAGATAAGAAATCCCGACTTGTAATCGGGATTTTTAGCTCCGCGGGCAAGGCTCGAACTTGCAACCCTGCGGTTAACAGCCGCATGCTCTACCATTGAGCTACCGCGGAATTTATATTATCAAAAATTGGTGCGTAAAAATAGATTATTGATCAAAGTTTGTCAAGTCGTACTGGTAAATACTATGTTGGTTCTTCAGAAAATCCGGAGAAAAAAACAAACTAATTAAAACAATTTTTCAGTTTCTGTCTTCGGTTCTTTCACATTGGGCGGATTCCATCCTACAATAGAACCGGATTTTATTACAGAAAAATATGGGGACAGGGTTGTACCGGGTAAAGTCCGGGAATTATCTTCAATTTGTATCGGTCCCATTCCGGTTCCAGCACCAATTGTACAATTTTGACCGATCTCAATAATTCCGTAACGAAATTTTCCTGATCCTTCATATGCATGAACTGTTAGTTGAGTATAAGCTCCGAGTAATGTACTTTCTCCAATAAAAATAAGTTCAGGTCTGAAATGATCAAGCCAGACCATCTGCATTATCTCGGCGCCTTTTCCAATGTGTGCACCCATCCATCTATAAAGTTTATTTTTACCCGGTGTGCCTTTTAGAAAAAATGAAATTCCTACTTGAATAACTAATAATATTCTTCTAGAAAACGGAAGATTTAGTACTCTCCAATTTATTGCATCAGCTTCTTCGGGAGAACCGAGACCGGAGAAAGTATAATGTCTGCGAATTGGAGTAAAAAATTTTTCTAAGTTAATTCTGCCTTCTGCTGTTTTGGGATTTAGCGTTATAACATCAGTTCCTTTTCCGCCCGAGGTGATGCTAATAAAAATAGATCGTTTTTTTTTACTTCCGAGTTTGATTGCTCGTTCGATAATTTCTGTGGTAACCAACTTGATCACTTCTTCGGGGGACTTGTTCCGGTATTTTTTCATTCTAGTTATTCTCAAAATTGTCTTGTTATAAAAAACAAATTATTCTATTTGCAGTCAAGAAACAATTATTGAAGTAAAAATGAAAGAGGCAGACTTTTAAGTCTGCCTCTTCTTTTGAAAATCACTGGATAGTTATTTGTTAAGTTCTGAAAAAGACTATTTTATTTTCTTAACGTTAGCTGCTCCCGGACCCTTTGGCCCATCGACAATTTCAAACTCTACTTTATCGCCCTCAGCTAGAGTTTTAAATCCATCTGATTGAATCGCGGAATGATGTACAAAAACGTCTGGTCCAGATTCTGGAGTAATGAAACCAAACCCTTTTTTGTCGTTGAACCATTTTACTGTTCCTTTTGCCATACTGTGTTGCTCTCCTTTTGATGATAAAACATTCTTACCAAATATAGTAAGAATTTGTTACCCTAAAATTAGAGGACTTTTTGATTATATCAAATAGTCTTTCCGAGATTATATCTTTTTCTGTCATTTGGGTCTAAATGCAGTTTTCTTAAACGAATAGATTTTGGCGTAACTTCAACCATCTCGTCTTCGGAAATATATTCCAAAGCTTCTTCCAATGAGAATTTTATCGCCGGTGTAATTTTAACAGCTTTATCTGAACCTGAAGCGCGCATATTAGAAAGCTTTTTGCCACGTTGAATGTTCACTTCAATATCGTTTTCTTTTGTATGCTCACCGATTATTTGTCCTTTATAAACAATATCGCCCGGATCAATGAAAAATTTACCTCTGTCCTGTAAAGAATCAATAGCATAAGCTGTTGCAGGCCCTTCATCCATCGAGATCAATACACCGCTTGTAACCTTGTTTATTGCGCCCTTAAAATATTCATATTGAAAAAATCTGTGGTGCATAATTCCTTCGCCCGAAGTTGCAGTTAAGACTTTTGTACGCAGACCAACAATTCCTCTTGTTGGAATATGAAATTCAAGTTTATTTAAATTTCCTTTTGTTTCCATTTTTATTAATTCGCCCCTTCGTTGACCAACAAGTTCAATAACTTTTCCCGCAAGTTCGGCAGGAACATCAACAACAAGAACTTCGATAGGTTCTGCTTTTTTCCCTTTAATCTCTCTGTAAATTACTTTTGGTTCACGGATTTGAAGTTCATATCCTTCGCGCCGCATGTTCTCAATTAATATTGAAAGATGTAAAATTCCTCTACCGGAAACTTTGTACGAATCAGGCGAGGTTGTATCTTGAACCTTGAGAGAAACGTTGTGTTCTAATTCTTTATAAAGTCTGTCTCTAAGCTGACGAGATGTAACGTATTTTCCTTCCTTACCGTAAAAAGGAGAATTATTAACAGTGAAAGTCATACTTATTGTCGGTTCATCTATTGATATAATTTCAAGCGGTTCGGGATTTGATGCATCGCAAATCGTATCGCCAATATCTATATCTTCAACTCCAACGATGGCACAAATATCTCCGCACTGAACTTCATCAACTTCAGTTCTAGTAAGACCGTCAAACACGAATATTTGTTTTGGAACAGTATCGTGAATTGAACCGTCTCTTTTAATAATGGATAATTTTTCTTCCCGCTTTAATGTTCCTCTAAAAACTCTGCCTATTCCAATTCTTCCTACATAATCACTATAATCGAGCGTAGTAACTTGGATCTGAGTCGTTCCCTCTAATACCGGTGGTGATGGAAGATCATTAATTATTGAATCTAAAAGTGGATTGATATTTGTGTGCGGATCTTTTAAATTTTTCACTGCCCAGCCTTCTCTACCGCTTGCATAGATTACGGGAAAATCAAGTTGGTCCTCATTAGCATCTAAATCAATGAACAAATCATAAATCTCATCCAAGACTTCCACCGGACGGTTATCGGTTCTGTCAATCTTATTGATTACAACGATCGGTTTTAAATGAAGTGCTAAAGCTTTTTCAAGAACGAATCTTGTCTGCGGCATTGGTCCTTCGAATGCGTCAACGAGCAGCAATACACCGTCAGCCATTTTCAAAACGCGTTCGACTTCGCCGCCAAAATCTGCATGCCCCGGTGTGTCAATCAAATTAATTTTATAATCTTTGTATGGTATGCTGATATTTTTAGCAAGGATTGTTATACCGCGTTCTCTTTCCAGATCGTTGGAATCTAAAAATCTTTCTCTTACAACCTGGTTCTTTCTAAAAACGCTGCACTGTTTTAATATTTGATCAACTAAAGTCGTTTTACCGTGATCTACGTGCGCTATAATGGCTATGTTTCTTATTCCTTTCACTACTTCTCCAATTGTTAAAATATGATAATTGATTCAGATATGTTTTTAAGTCTAAGTATGATGAATGGTCAACAAAAAAGGACTTACAATTGTCTAAAATGTAAGTCCTCTAATTTTTCTAAAATCTTACAATGTTAAAAACTATCTACTGTAAATATACATAAATCCTATAAAATATAACTCAATATTAGAGTAAAAGGTTCATCTAAAATATTTTTATCAACACAACTCCATGTGAAGGAACTATAGTATCAAATTTTTCTTTGAATAAGCCAAGGTCTTTTTGGCGCCACAAATCACGAAGTTTAACATTTCCAATAATATTAATATCAGAGAGATTAAGACTATATTTTTCTGAATTGTTGCCAAGATTAAAAATCCCGACTGCTTTGCTGCCGTCGTTTAATTCTTTAACCCAAACCTGAATATTATCTTTTTTAATTTTTGGTATTGCTTGCTTACCCAGCGGATCTTGATCTATTGCCAGCACTTCATCATTAGTTAATAAGTTCAAAGTAAAATCATCTAGTCTTGTTAGATCGCAACCGATGAGAAGCGGGGCAGAGAGTAAACTCCACAAACTAATGTGTGTATATTGTTCATCCGGCGTTAATTTTGTTGGATGAAGACTTGGGCCCCAACCAACCCAACCGACAACTAGCATATCAGGATCGTTCCAATTGCCAGGCTTTGCATATTTAGCATTTTCAATTTGGCTGAAACCGATCTCGCTTAAACTTTGCCATGTATCTGTAATATCACCTGTAGTACGCCACAAATTACCGCCGACACTGCCGCCCCACTCCCAAACATTGCTCATTCCATATTGGCATAAGCTGTAAACAATATCGCGGTCAATTTTTTGAAGTGCATCTTGCATTACGGTATACGGTTTAATCCTTTCAACGCGTGAAGTATCTTTAGCAATTTTATCATATGAACACCAATCATATTTCAAGTAATCAATTCCCCATGAAGCAAAAGATTTTGCATCTAGAAGTTCATGCTGGTAGCTTGCAGTATATCCGCCGCATGTGAGCGGACCCGGTGAGCTATAAATTCCAAACTTAAGACCAAGAGCATGAATGCTATCGCCCAGCGCTTTCATGTTTGGAAATTTTGAATTGCATAAAATATTTCCGTTTGCATCACGTTTTAGATCCGGCGAATTGCCAACAATCTCCCAGCCGTCATCAATGTTTATGTACGTCCATCCGTGATTCATTAATCCTTTTTCCTTGTAAACTTTAGCAGAAGCTAAAACTTTTTCCTGATCAACGGTTAATCCCCAAACATTCCAACTATTCCAACCCATTGGAGGAGTGAGAGAAATTTGATCTCCGATAGATATTTTCAGTTCACCTTTTGCACTTCCAATTTTATTTTTTGCAACAAGTTTTACCTTAAACTCACCTTTATCAGAAACCTTTCCATTTATTATTCCGGTTTTTTTGTTAATAGATAATCCGGAAGGTAAACCAGTAGCTTCAAATGACATTGGCCGTAAACCAGTCGCTGAAATTGTATAAAGGAATGGTTTACCGGGTCTTTGTCCATAAACTTTTGCACCGTTAATTTTTGGTTTTTGAGAGGGAGCCGGAGTTAGTATGTAGGGAGTCTCTTCCTTAAAAGTAATTTGCTCTTTATTGTGTTCGAATTCAAAAATATAATTCACATTGCTTGATTGATCTTGATTGGTCAGACTAAAACTAAAATCTTTTGATGATTTTGGTTTTAGCTGCAGTTCGGCTGATCGTTCATAAATAATTTTCCCGGTCAGTTTATTTTCAGCTCTGATAATAAATTTTCCATTGATCGTAAGTTTATCAGCGGTATTTTTTATTGTGAAAGATTTTGAAGCGGTTTTATTTTTGAAAAGAAAAGGAACTTGCCCATAATCAAGCGCTAGATATTCACCAATATGAACCATGCTTACTGCAGCATTGCCGGTGTAAATTCCTCCTTGCCCGCCTTGATCAAAAACACGAACGGCAATTACATTTTCTTTATCCCACAAAATTCTTGGATCGTCAACGGATAATGTGTACCTACGGCTGTAATCCCAGAGTATGGTTGGCGCGTTAAGAAAACTTGTATCTATTGTAGTGTTTGCATTTACATTTTTTCCGTTGATACCGAAAATAATTCCATTGACAAATGATTGATCGAAATTATTAATCTTACCAAGAAATATTTTTAAACTGTCTTTTAGAAATGAATTATTTTTTAATGAAGATGGAATAAAAATTTTGATTCTAAACCAAGCGTAACCATCAAGCGGATCGTAACCTTGCTGTTCCCAAATTTTATCCACTTGAATTCCTTTCCATTGAGAATCGTCAAATCCGGGTTTTGTGTAATCTAAATTATCACCTACCTTAAATTTCCATCCGTCCTTTAGCGGAATTGATTGTTCTGATTGAGCCCACAATAGGTTAAAAGAAATGAAGACAGTAATAAAAAATAAAAAAAGCTTTTTCATTTTATCACCTTATGAAATGATTTCTAATGTTCAAAATAAAGGATTTATAAAACGGCTCAAAGTTTTTTTATTCATGAGTATCTGCATTTTGACTTTTCTTCAGGAAAAAATCACCGTATTTTGTAACTAATCCCAAAATTAATTTTTCATTAGTTGAGAGGAATTATGAAATGCTTATATAAAACACTTCTAATTATTACAGTATTACTTTTTAGCCTGACAATTGACTACGGACAACAGACAACTTCTTATAAAGATTCACAAATAACGGAAATGATAAAAGAAATTTCCTCAGCAAATCTCGAAAGCAGTGTCCGTAAAATGGTAAGCTTCGGTACGCGCCATACTTTGAGCACCCGGAATGATAAAGAAAAAGGAATTGGTGCTGCATGTAACTGGGTAAAAAGTGAGTTCGAGAAATATTCAAAAGATTCCGGAGGGAAGCTGGAAGTGAAACTTGACTCAACTTTTTTGGAACCCGATGGAAGGAGAATAGTTAGAAAAACTTTGTTGACAAATGTTATGGCAACTCTAAAGGGAACTGATCCAAATGACAAAAGAGTTTTTATAGTCGGCGGGCATCTTGACTCACGTAATAGTGAGGCAAATGATTCTGTCGGAACGGCTCCAGGCGCGAACGATGATGCATCCGGAGTCTCTGCTGTGTTGGAACTTGCACGAGTGATGAGCAAAAGAAATTTTCCTGCGACAATTATTTTTGTTGCATTCTCCGGCGAAGAACAAGGATTGAACGGTTCAACCTTTCTTGCAAAAAAAGCAAAAGAACAAAACTGGAATGTTGCAGCAATGTTAAATAACGATATGATCGGTAATACATTCTCAAACGAAACTTTACTACGTGATAATATGCAGGTCCGTGTGTTCAGCGAGGCTATTCCATCTTCGGAGACAGATGCTCAGAAGAATATTCGTCAATCAACAAACGCTGAGAACGACAGCCCTTCACGTCAACTTGCGCGTTATATAAAAGAAGTTGGCGAGCGATATGTTGATCAACTTGAAGTGAAATTAATTTATAGAAACGACAGGTTCTTACGCGGCGGCGACCATACATCTTTTAACCGTCAAGGATTTACAGCAGTACGTTTCTGCGAACGGAATGAAAACTACAATTACCAGCATCAGAATGTAAGGGATGAAAACGGAATTAAGTATGGTGATCTACCCGAGAATATTGATTTCGAGTACTCGCGTAAGATTGTATCTGTTAATGCTGCAGTGCTTTCAAATCTTGCGCTTGCACCAGGTGCACCGCAAAATGTTGGAATTGTTATTAGTGGACTTACAAATTCAACAACATTAAAATGGAAAGCTCCGCAAGGAAAAACTCCGAAAGGATATTTAGTTCGGATGCGGGAAACTTATCAACCACTCTGGGAGAAAAAATTTTTTACCGATAAAACTGAAATTACTCTACCTTATTCTAAAGACAATTACTTTTTCGCTGTTCAATCTGCTGATGAAGAAGGGCACGAGAGTCTGCCAGTTTGGCCCGTGCCGGTTAGATAATACTTAAAAAGCAGGGGGTTCAAAATGAAAAGAATTATTGTTGTAGAAACATTATTCATTCTACTCTTTTTATGCGGGATTCAGTATAGCCAGGTTACGGAAACGAGAGGAAATTTATTACGAATTAATTTTACCAAGCCAAATATTGATTTAAACGATACACTTTGGACTTGGGTTGATAGAAATGATTCCGGCGAAACGTATTCAACAAGTTGTTCGAATGTCTTTGTTCAAGATTCTACGACATATTTGTTATATAATAGTTCGGGAGAGGACAGAAATTACCATTACCCATGGATCAATGGACATTTGTATAATACCTCCACCGGAAGCAGTCGTTTATTATTTGAAGATCATCCCGGTTATGACCCAATTGATGCATATTATTATTTTGACCCTCGAATAAGACGAACCTCTACCGATGTATGGATTTATTACGGCAGAAGAGGTGCTGCGGTATTTTTAAGGAACGATTCTTTATATCAATTTCAAAAAGTTAATAACAAAGCATTGATTCACTTTGTTGGTAAAGTGGGTGATAAAGAGTTAGTTGTTCTCGAAGAAACGCCATATTCATTTAGTTACTACCTGGAAGATTTTTCAATATCACCTCTTCTTAAACTCGATCAAAAAATTAGTATAGAGGATAATAATAACCAAGGTTACGGGCATCCTTCTAAAATTAATAACGTAACCGGTAATTTATATTTATATCAGAGTGATATTTGGGGAGTATTTTCCTTATCCTCTTTTGAAAACAATAAAATTTCTATCATTAAAAGATTGAAACCCGCAGGAGACACTATAACAATTCCTATATGGCTAATGTGGAGGTTCGTAAATGGAAATCTATATTATGTCGAGAATAGAAATTTGGTGAAAGAAAATCTTGATCTTACCACAAATTCTTTTGTAAATAAACAAGTTGTAATCAACAGCTGTGGTTCTACATATAGTTTTGATAGGGACGGAGATTTATTTGCTCATATAAAAAATGATTCTTTATTTATTTTCTCAATAAAAGAAGAAAAAAGAATTCATGCCTTAGACATAAGATATACAAAGTTCAAAGGCGGGACTCCGATAATTGATTCACCTTACGTTTACCTTCATCAAATATTATCTGTAACTGATGTTCTGAAACAAAATTCGCTTCCTGCGCAATTTGTGTTGAAAGGAAATTACCCGAATCCATTTAATCCCAGTACAACGATAAATTTTGTTTTACCCAAACGAGAAAACGTCTCAATAATTATTTACAATTCACTTGGGGAAAAGATAAGAGAGTTATTAAGAGAAGAAAAAGAAGCCGGTGAACATTTCATTATTTGGAATGGTAAAGACAATTTTGAAAAAGAAGTTCCTTCGGGGGTTTATTTTTATTTGATAACGCATAACCTAAAAGTAATAAGCAGTAAGATGATGTTAATCAAATAACAAAAAAATAAACGGAGTTTAGTCATGTTACAAATTCACAGAAGATTATCAAGTGTATTTATACTGCTGTTAATAATTTCTTTGCTTGTATCAGCACAAGAAAAGAAAAAACTTTCTATTGAATGGAGATATTCCCAGGAAGCGCAATCAATTACACAACTGCCAAATCTTCAGTGGCTTGGAAACGGATATGCAATGATGTACGATTCGCGTAAACCTGCTGATCAAAGATCAATCGAGTTATTCGATCCGTCAACCGCAGCTTCAAAACCTGCACTTGATATGAAAAAAGCTTTGGAGAGTTTAAAAGATATTCTTCATGAAAAAACTCCCGCAATATTAATGCAACCAAATTCATATGATAAAAACGGTGAGAATGCTCTTTATCTTTTTGACGGCGATGTTTTTCTGCTCAATCTGAAAAACGCTTCGTTCAAACAAGTGACAAATACAAAAGAGGGTGAGAAGAACATTAGCTTTTCACCTGACGGGCTACGGATCGCTTATGTACGTTCAAATAATATTTTTGTTTATGATATTAAAGCTGAAACAGAAAAAGCAATTACAACCGATGGAACGGAAACTTTGCTCAACGGAACTTTGAATTGGGTTTACTGGGAAGAAGTTTTCGGGCGGAGGGATGTTGCTTACTGGTGGTCGGATGATTCCAAAGCAATTGCATATTTGCAAACAGATGAATCGCCCGTTAGCCTTATGTACTACTCAGATTTTAAACCTGCTGTGCCGAATGTTATTAAGCAGCGATATCCAAAAACCGGCGGTAATAATCCTATTGTAAAAGTTGGTGTGGCAGAGATTGAAAATGCAAAAACAACCTGGCTTGATTTCTCAAACAATCCTTACGAATATATAATAAGAGTTAATTGGCTTCCCGGCAGCAATCAAGTTTCTGTTGAGACAATGAACAGACTGCAGGACGAACTTGATTTGTTTTTTGCAGACCGTACAAATGGAAAAGTGAAACTAATAATGAAAGAAACTGACCCATGTTGGGTGAATGTTTCGGACGATCTTTATTTCATTAAAAATGGGAAAGAATTTTTCCGGGTATCAGAACGAAGCGGCTACGCACACATTTACAGATTTTCCGATGAAGGTAAGTTTATTAATCAAGTTACAAAAGGAGATTGGGCTGTTGTTGCAAGCGGCGGTTCGGCTTTTTGGGTGAGGAAATCAATAAGCGCATTAGATGAAAAGAATGAAATTATTTATTTCACTGCACAAGAAAAATCAGCGACCGAAAAATATCTTTACAGCATAAAATTTAACGGCACAGGAATGAAACGCATTTCCAAAGAAGAAGGAACACATGCGATTAATTTTAGTCCCGATCTAAAATATTATCTAGATACTTACTCAAATATTAAAACTCCGCCTGTTCTAACTCTTTACAAAAGTGATGGAAAACTTGTTAAGCAAATTGCCGGTTATGACTCAGATAAATTAGCTTCTCTTGATTTACAACGACCTGAACAATTTACTGTTCCGGCACGCGACGGATTTCCACTTCCGGCAGAAATTATGAAACCTAAAGATTTCGATCCGAATAAAAAATATCCTTTAATTATTTACGTTTACGGCGGGCCATCGGCACCGCAGGTATTAAATAAATGGCGCGGCTCAATTTATTACGATCAAGTTTTGTTAGACAACGGATTCTTAGTTGCATTGATTGATCCCCGGATCTCAGCAGCAATAAGTAAAAAATTGGAAAACTTAATTGATAAAAATTTTGGCGGAGAAGTCGAGTTAAACGATTTAGTTGATGGAGTTAAATGGTTCAAGAAACAATCCTATATTGATTCATCACGGGTCGGGGTTTGGGGGTGGAGCGGAGGCGGAACATTTACATTGAATGCAATGACTCACTCGAAAGAATTTAAAGCCGGAATTGCAGTTGCCGCAGTTACTGATTGGCATTTTTACGATTCAAAGTTTGCTGAGTCGGTTATGAAAACTCCGGAAGTTAATCCGGACGGATATGATAAAACTTCTCTGGTAAAAAGTGCAAAAAATTTACATGGCAGATTGATGATCGTTCACGGCACTTATGATGATAACGTTCACATCCAAAATGCGTATGCATTTATGGATGAATTGATAAAAGCGAATATCATGTTTGATCTGATGATTTATCCGATGAGACAACACGGAATTTCCGACCGTCCCGCGCAGATTCATCTTTACAATAAAATGCTGGAATTCTGGAAGAAAAATTTGTAAAAAATTTAGACTGTCATTCAGAATCCCGATGTAATAGGGATGAGGAATCCCAAATTAATTACTTTAAGATTCTTCAGTCGCTCCTTCAGAATGACAACTTAGTTGACAATTTATTTTGATTCTGATTTTAATTTATCAGCAAAAACTTTTTTGAATTTTTCAATCTTAGGTGTTATTACAAAACTGCAATATGGTTTGTTGCCATTTTGGTTGTAATAATTCTGATGGTAATCTTCCGCTTTATAAAAGTTTTTAAGTTGACTTATCTCTGTTACAATAGGATTGCTCCAAATCTGAGCAGACTCCAACTCATTTTTGTATTTCTCTGCAAGTTGTTTCTGCTCATCGTTGTGATAAAAAATTACTGAACGGTATTGTGTTCCCTCATCAGCACCTTGTCGGTTAAGAGTAGTTGGATCATGAGTTTTCCAGAAGACTTCCAACAGTTCTTTATAAGAAATTATTTTTGGATCATAAGTTATTTGTGAGCATTCAGCATGTCCCGTTTTTCCGGTGCAGACAGCTTCATAAGAAGGATTTGAAACAGAACCTCCACTGTAACCGCTTTCAACTTTAACAACTCCTTTTAATCTTTGAAATACTGCTTCAGTGCACCAGAAACATCCGGCTCCGAAAGTTGCAACTTCATATTTATTTTGACCGTTCATCTCGCCCTCAATTTTTGACTGAGCATTTACATCTGCTGTTGATAAATTATTTTTTGAGTTAGAATTACATCCGATAAAAAAAAGAAATGTTAGTAAATATATTTTTGTAATTTCTTTCATGATAATCCCTTATTGAGTTACTCGGTTTTACTTAAATGATAACAAAAATTATTTAGCAATAATTCAACTTACATTTTAGAAAGATTTTTTGACCTACTTCTGTTCTAACTGCTATTCTTAATGATAGATATAGACGAACAAAACAGACTTTCCTTACGGCGAAACATGAAATAATTGATATTTATTACAATACTATAGTAGTCAACGCTTCAATTAATTACTCGAGATCAATTACATTGTTAACTTTTTCTTAATCCGACGGATCAAATCTTCCGCGAGGCGGTTACTTCTATAAATTGGAAGCCGGAAATTATATTGAGGGGAAAAAACTTTTTCTGGTAAAACAAAAATCAAACCCCTCACTCTCATCATTAGTTAATACAATAATTATTAAAGACATCTGCATACTATCTCAACGTATATTCAAAAAAAAATTGTTAAAAAAAGTTAAATGATGGAAACAATAATCATTTGATATCATCTAAATTAAACCAAATAGATATTTTTGGTGTTTCAATGACGAACAACTTTAATAATCATGAAAGCAGGAGAACATGAAAAATTTTACAACTATTCGAAAGCTCTTTTTCTTTACGATTGTATTAGTATCGTTAGAGCTTTCAGCTCAACAGAGAATGCAGCAAGGCGGAATGAATCCTTCGCAATTCCAACCAATCGGAAAAATTAGCGGTACTGTGGTAGATGCACAGTCATCTGAACCGATCGAATATGCAAACATTGTAATCTATAAATGGAAAGATTCAACGGTTGCGAATGGAACTGTGACTGATCAAAAAGGAAAATTTGAATTAACTAAAGTTATGTACGGTAGATATTTTATGAAGGTTTCTTATATCGGTTACTCAACAAAAAGATTTGATTCGTTAACAGTTATTCCGAACAAAACTGAAATTACTTACGGAGAGATCAAGTTAAGACCGAAAAATGTTAATATGAATGAAGTGGTAGTACAATCTCAAAGAGATGCCTTAACTTCAAACTTAGATAAGAAAGTTTATACTGTGGATAAATTGATGGCCAACTCCGGCGGAACTGCTGTTGATGTAATGCAAAATATTCCTTCTGTTTCTGTTGATGCAGACGGAGGCGTTGCAGTAAGAGGAAACACCAATATAAATGTTTTAGTTGATGGGAGACCGGCAGCGTTAGCAGGCTTTAGCGGTTCGGATGTTCTATCACAAATCCCGGCAAGCCAAATAGAAAGTATAGAGATTGTTACTAATCCTTCGGCAAAATACGATCCGGAAGGGACAGCGGGAATTATTAATGTTATATTAAAAAAGAATTCTAATCTTGGTGTTAACGGAACATTAATGGGTAACGCAGGAACAAAAGGAAGATATAATTCTTCTGTTAATTTGAATTTGCGCGGAGACAATTTTAATATTTTTTCTAGTTACGACGGCAGATTTTTTAACATGAACGGAGGAGAAACTACACTTAGAACTTCTTCTTTTCCATCACAAAACGGAAATATTAATTCTACACTTGATCAAAATTCAGATAATCAGAATAGAATGAATAATCACAGTTTAAATGTCGGTGCTGATTATTATTTAGCAGACAAAGAATTTATTACTCTTTCAGCACAGTTTAGATTTGGAGATATGAATAACGGGAGTACAATCGGAAATATTAACTACTCCGACCCGAATAATATTCAAAGTCAGTTTAATAGAGTCTCAGATGGTATACGCAGAAATAGCTCAGGTAATTATACCTTGAGTTATAAGAAAACTTATGAGAACAAAAATCAAGAATTGACTGGCGATGTTATGTATTCGCAAAGCTCTATGAACAGTGATTCAAAAATTTCCCAGTTGTATTTTATTCCTAATCAAACTTCCACCTTGCAAAGATCACTTTCCGATAATGCCAACAAGTTGTGGTTAATTCAAGCTAACTATGTTCACCCTCTTGGAGATTGGGGAAGATTGGAATCCGGATTACGCAGCCAGATAAAAGATTTGACAATGTTCAACGACTACTTGAATTGGGATTATTCTAATCAAATGTGGAATGCAAGTAGTTTGATTAATAATAATTATAATTATAAAGAACAGGTACATGCACTTTATGGAATTTTTTCAAACTCACTGGGAAGTTTTACAACTCAAATTGGTTTACGTGCCGAACAAGTTTTTGTTAAAGGAATGAGCTATGTGACTAATCAAACCTACGAAAGTAATTATTTTGATATTTATCCAACTGTACACTTACGTTATAATTTTAACGGGTTGGATGAAATCCAGTTAAGCTACAGCCGGAGAATAGACCGCCCGCAGAATAGACAGCTAAATCCATATGAAGACCGTTCTGATTCCTTAAATGTATTTAAAGGTAATCCTGACTTAAGACCACAGTATCATAATGCGTTGGAACTTGGCTATACAAAAACACTTGGTAAAACTTCGTTGGTTACAAATCTTTTCTATAGATTAAGTACAAATTTAATCAGTACGATAAGCACACTTATGCCAAATGGAGTAACGTATTCTACTTTCCAAAATATTTCAAAAGGTAAATCGTACGGAGTAGAGTTTGTAGCTAATTCACCAATTACGGATTGGATGAGACTAAACGGAAATATTTCTTATTACAATAACAGTGTTGATGATTTAGGAACACTCGGCGGTGAAACCGGTAGTTACAGCTGGAGCGCAAGATTAAGTTCCATGATGACAATCTCAGATGGTTTTATTTTTCAAATGATGTTCTTCTATTCTTCACCATCAATAATGCTAAATACCGGCGGAAGAGGCGGCGGAGATATGGGTGGCGGCATGTTCTTTGGCGGGTCTGCAGCTCAAACAAAAATGAAAGAAATGTATTCGATGGACGTAATGGTAAGAAAAGATTTTATGGATGGAAGATTAGCATTTACTCTGCGAATTTCCGATCTGTTTAATTCTCGTAAGTTTGACACCGAAACCACCGGACTAAATTACTATATGATCAATACGAGAAAATTCGATTCACGAATAGTTAATCTTGGTGTTTCATACCGTCTTGTAGATACAAAAGAAAGAATGATGGATCAAGAGAAGCAGAGAAGAATTGAAGAAGGATATGACGAATTATAATTTTTAAGAATGTTAAAAAGACAGCCCCGGTCTGCTTACTGCGAATCGGGGTTTTTTATTTCTATTCATCCAAATTGAAAAATGTTATCTTAACTGTGTAGATATTTTATTGAAATTATTAATTCATTATATTTTCAATAAACAAACTGTAGTTTGAATTATGCTTTATGTTGTTTAATGTGTTACTCAAATTCATTTATAGATTTTTCCAATTCTTGAACTGATTTTTCAGAATATTTTTAGTAATAAAAAATAAACAAGAGCTATTGATGAGCATAATTCTAAAAGAAGTAAGTACAAAACGTGGGTTAAAACAATTTATTCAATTTCAATTTTCACTTTACCAAGAAAATAAATATTGGGTCCCGCCGCTAATCTTCGATGAACTTAAGACATTGAGGAAAGATAAAAATCCCGCATTCGATTTTTGCGAAGCAAAATATTGGCTTGCTTATAAAAATGACAAAATTGTTGGAAGGATAGCAGGAATAATTAATCACAAATACAATGAGAAGTGGAACCAAAAATCTGCAAGATTTGGATGGATTGATTTTATTGATGATGAGCAGGTGGTACAGAAATTAATCGAACAAGTTATAAGCTGGGCTAAAGAAAAAGGAATGAATAAAATTCATGGTCCGCTTGGATTCACGGATCTTGACGGAGAAGGAATGCTGATTGAAGGATTTGATGAGCTTAGTACTTTCGGTTCAATTTACAATCATCCATACTATAAAAAACATATTGAGAAACTTGGTTTTGAAAAAGATGCGGATTGGATTGAGTTTCTAGTAAACTTTGATCCGACTGTTTCCGGACCGGAAAAAGTTTCGCGAATAGCTGATGCAGTAGCCGAAAGAAATCATCTTCACATTTTAAAAGTTAAAAAGGCAAAAGAAATGCTTCCTTATGCCAGAGAAATTTTTTATCTGATAAACGATGCGTATAAAGATCTTTTCGGTTTTGTTGAATTAACTGATAAACAAATTGATATGTATGTAAAAGCATATTTCGGATTCATAAAACCGGATTATGTCCCAATTATTTTAGACAGCAATAATAAAATTGCCGCATTTGGAATTACCATGCCATCGCTTTCGGTTGCAGTACAAAAAAGTAAAGGAAAATTATTTCCATTCGGATTCATTTATATTTTAAGGGCCATGAAGAATAATCCTAATGTAGATTTGTATCTAACAGCTGTGCGCCCGGAGTTACAGAATAAAGGTGTAAATGCAATGCTGATAAACGAAACGAATAAAGTTTTTGTGAGAAACAAAATCCGCAAAGTAGAAACCAACCGTGAGCTGGAGGATAACCCAAAGATACAAGCTCAATGGAGGTTTTTTGAGAACAGATTACACAAACGGAGAAGGTGTTATAAAAAATCAATATGATATTAAAGATGCCTATGCCGTCGTCTTTTTTATGTATTAAGAAAAAGGAATTTTTCAGAATCTTTTTGATTCCAGTTGCATCATATCCCAAATAGTTAGGAGTAATTATGAAAAAGAATGTTGGAAGTTTTGATAGAGTTTTACGTTGGGTTATTGGCTTAGTAATAATCGCTCTCGGTATTTTATTCCAAAGCTGGTGGGGTTTATTAGGGATTCTTCTTCTTTTAACAGGATCAATTGGTTGGTGTCCGGTTTATCTTCCATTCGGATTATCCACTTGTAAAGTTGATCCGAACACAAAAAAATAGTTTAAAGTATTTGAAAAGTTCATTTTTTTTCAAAGGACCTGATTGAAATTCCAATCATTCTATAACTATCTAATTTAATCCTGCCTTAACAAATTTCATCCTTGATTGGACTTTGGACTTATATCACTCTTTTTTATATTGCCAAGGGAAATGAGGATTTGAATTAGTGATTGAACAAAGTTTTAATATTATTAGCGATTACGGAAATGTTGCATTAGTTAATAAACGGATTCGTTTTTTTCTGGAACTGCACGGCATTGAACAGCATATAAGTAATGCAGTGGAGATCTGTTTAACTGAAGCTCTTAATAATGTAATTAAACATTCATATAATAATGATGTTACTAAGTCTATTGATCTTATAGTAAAAAAAGATTCCAATTTTTTCGAGATCATTATTATTGATACAGGCTTGCCTAGAGAAAATTTAGTTGTTTCAAAACTAGACTTTGATCCGCAAGACATTAACAATTTACCTGAGAGCGGGATGGGTCTTTATATAATTGAGCAACTAATGGATGAGATGAAATATTTTACGAAGGATGGGAAAAATTATTTCTCTTTAAAGAAGTGGCTCATTTAATATATTACAGGCACAATTCATCGGAAAGATTTTGCGCTATTTTATATTTCTATTTTTAATCATATACACATCTCTGTTTGCTCAAGATTCAACACGAAGTCAAGCTCTGAAAGAAAACACTCCGAGAACATATCCTATTATCAAAGCAAAATATCCTTCTTACTCACTTATAGCCGGTTATCTTTTAGTAACCGAAGCCAATCGTAACGATCCATTTGCACAACACGAATTAGGGCTACGTTATTTATTGGGTAACGGATTTCCTGCTGATACTGTTAAAGCAATTTATTGGATCCGTAAAGCTGTTGATCAGAATCTTCCTTCCGCAAAATTTAATTATGGCATTATGTTGTACAACGGAATAGGTGTACCGTGGAATCCATTTGAAGCTTTTCAAAATTTTAAAAGTGCTGCTTCTGCCGGATTGCCTGAAGCACAATTTGCAACCGGATTAATCTATACAGATAATCTAACAATAAATAAAAATTTAAATATTGCTTACAGATATTTCAGACTTTCGGCTGAAGCCAATTACGTTCCTGCGAAGCAAGCAATACAACAACTGCTGAAAAGCGGTTTTACCCCAGTCATTGATTCTGCCTCTAACTCTAACGAAAAACAATCTATAAGAATTGATGAAATGGCATCCGTAATAGATCCTAATTGGGATTTGGATTTCTATGATTTTGATGATCCAAAAGGAAAAGACAAAAAGGAAGATCTTATTTCAAAAATTCTTAAGAAAAAACCTGATGAGTTGAAAAGATTTTTAGGATTAGATGAATTACCACAGCAATCTGTGCCGAAAGATTCAAGTGCGGTAAGTCTATTAAAATTCGCAGCTGAAAGCGGAAGTCCGGAAGCTTTAATGCTTGTTGGAAAGGGATACGAAAGCGGAGCCGTGTTCGAAAAGGATTTAATACTTGCGGCCGTAAATTATTTACGGGCTTACAGGCTGGGTTCGATGAAAGCCGGAGAGTATTTATTTACAATGATCCAATCAAAAGAATTGATCAATACATTAAAAGACAGAATAAATCGTGGTGATCCAAACGCAATGTATGCATGGGCAGGTATCTCTGCTCTTGGATTCGATAATCAAATGTCAAATCAACAGGCACTGGATTTTCTTAAGAAAGCCGTTGAGAAAAAACATGTTTCGTCAATAATTGAACTCGGTCTATTATATTCAACAGGAAAATTGGTTGAAAAAAATAGAGAAAAAGCTATTCAGTATTGGGAAACTGCGAAAGCGCTTGGAAGCAAAGAAGCTTCAATTAGAATTATCATGAGTAACTTGTTCGATTCAACAGTTGTAAAAAATTATACTGATAATATAACAGTGTTGCATAACATCGCAAATGAAGGATCTATTCTTGCACAAACTGCACTGGCTTTATGTTATGAAAAGGGAATTGGTGTTAAAGAAAGTAAAGCGGCAGCTATCAGGTACTACCGTCACGCTGCTCAAAGAGGTAGTGAAACAGCTTACAACTCACTTAAAAGAATGTATGATGAATTAAGGCCCGATGATGAGGAGTTTAAGATTTATCTTCAGAATGATTAGCTTTTAAAATTACAAAAGTTAAATCATCATTCTGGTTTGCAGTACCACGGAAATTAGTAACAGCATTAAGTAACGCATTCTTTATATCTTCAGCAGACTTTTCACAATTATTTTTAATAATCCTTTTAATATTTTCTACTCCGAATTGCTCTCTGAGAATATTCATCGCCTCATTTACACCGTCGGTATAGAAAAAGATAATATCTTTCTCACAAGGCTGAAATGAAATTTCTTCTAATGTTTTTTCAAAAACACCTTTATCATTCAAACCAATACCTATTCCGCCGGGACAAACAATTTCAAATTCTTTTTTATCATTTTTAAACCACAAAGCAGGAGGATGACCGGCACGTGAAAAATTTATCTTCCCGTTTTTTTCAACAGATGCAATTGATAATGTAAGAAAATATTCTCTGCGTAATGATTTAGAAAAATATTTTTTGATATTTATTATCAGGTTTCTAACATCAGAAAGGTTATCCAGCAATAAATAAATGATGGATTGAACACGCACCATATAAAGAGCCGCAGCCATTCCTTTACCCGAAATATCTCCAACGACGATGTAGTACTGTCCATTCGATTCAATTACATCAAAGTAATCTCCGCCAACTTCACGGGCAGGTTCATAGTAAGAAACGATCTCGTAATTGAAAATGGTTGAAGAATGTTTAGGTATTAGATCGAATTGAATTTTACGTGCAACATCAAGTTCGTTTTTTGCAGAAAGTTTATCCGCAAGTTCAAATGCAATAAGTAGATTGAAAATTAAAAAAGAAAGAATCAAATATGCGGATGAAGGTTGGGAGTACCCTACAATAAAAAATAATAAAGCTGCTAAGTAAAAAATTCTTCGCGCCGGAGTTAGTTTCAACAAAAAAGCATTGAATAAACTTCTTGCTAAAATAAATCCGCGGGCAATTTTATTTTTGGATGGATCAGGTTTTGGTATATCTTTTGCAAAGAATTCATAAACTTCCCCGGCATCGCGCTTAATTAAGCGGTTGATCTCATCTGCACTTAGATCACTTGTGTAGAGATCAAACAATCTCTTTATTGGATTTGATTTAGGCAATGGTTTGTTATGATTTTTCTACAATATTAGACGATTTCAACATTATTTAGTTATACTTAAATTAATATTGTTGAGTGCATTTTACATTTTTGAATATCAAGGCTCAATTGCCTATTTTTGAATCGCGATTTATCAATTACAAATTATTTATATAAGAAAGCGTTATAATGATTTGGAAAATAGTTCTTTTTATCCTGATGTGCTTTGTAATAATTACCGGAATTTCATTCCCAATTGTTGAACACCCACAAGGCTGGATGCAATTTCCTATAATACCTGGACTCGGAGAAAAAGCGAAAATAATTTTTTTTCATGTACCTACCGCATGGCTTTCTGTACTGGCATTTTTAATGGCAATGGTTTATGGTATTAAGTATTTGAGAAAGAAAAATTTAGATGACGATGCAAAATCATCGGCTTCGTTGCAGATTGGAATGGTTTTCTGCATTCTTGCAACTGTTACAGGCTCTATTTGGGCAAAGTTTAATTGGGGAACATTTTGGAATTGGGATCCCAGGGAAACTAGCATTTTCATCCTCCTATTAATATATGGTTCGCTTTTTGCCCTTCGCTCTGCTATTGAGAATGAAGATAAACGTGCACGTCTCTCGGCGGTTTATTCTATAATTGCATTTTTAACTGTACCGTTTTTTATTTTCATCATGCCGAGAATAATGCTGGGTTTACATCCCGGTTCTTTGGAAATTGATCCCAACACAGGAAAAATAGTTCAGGGAACAAGTCCGGTTGTAGATTTTAAAATGAATGGTAACATGAGGTTAGTATTTTTTACATCGTTAATAGCATTTACAATTCTTTATTTTTGGATGTGGAAAATCAGATCCCAGGCAATAATTATTAAAGAAAATCTTTCTAAAAAATTAATTTGAGGTAAAATTTGGAAGGCGGATTAGTAGGATTTCTAGAAAAGAATTCAATATACATTGTATTAGCAATTGTTCTTGTTGTTTGGGCAGGAATATTTTTATTCCTTCTTAATACAGATAAACGACTCAAAGCGATTGAAAAAGAATTAAAGGAGAAATAATTCCATGAAAAATAAATATATGTTCGGCGGAGCCATCATAATTGTATTTCTTGCCGTGATGATTTTTTTATTTACACAAACTAATGTTCAGTACGAAAGCAGTTTTGCAAAAGTTATGCAAACAGGTAAAACAGTAAAAGCAACGGGTAGCTGGGTTAAAGAAAGAAATTATGAGATAGATAAAACAAATAATCTTTTTTCTTTCTACATGAAAGACCCCGAAGGAAACACGATGAAAGTAATTTATCATGGTGCAATTCCTAATAACTTTGAATCGTCAACAAGTGTCGTTGTAACCGGCAAATATCATGACGGAAATTTTCACGCGTCTGATATTCTCACTAAATGCCCATCAAAATATCAAGATCAAGCTGGGAAAAAAGCTAACTCGTAGGAGTAGCAGTTAGGAGATTATATGATCGGTAATATTTTGCTCACTCTTGGATTATTAGCAGGAGTGTTCACGGTAATAATGTATTATCTAACCTATCGAGGTTATCAAAATACATTGTCTTTATCAAGAATCGGTTTTCATACTACTGCGGTTATGGTCATTGCATCTGCTGCTTTATTACTTTATTCAGTATTAACTCATCAGTATCAGTATAAATATATTTACAATTACAGCGGCAGCGATCTTCCGACCGGATTACTTATGTCTACTTTTTACGCGGGTCAAGAAGGCAGTTTTATGCTTTGGACTTTTTTCACTGCTGTAATCGGTTTGATTCTGTTGGATTACACTTCCAAACGTGGAGACCTTGAACCTAGAGTCATGATGATCTTTTCTCTTGTGCTATCATTTTTATTAATTATGGTTAGCCCGCTTCTTAAGTCTCCGTTCAATTTTATCTGGTTGGAAAATGATTTTATAGATCTGAAAAACATTAATCAAGCGTTTCTATCTTTGCCTGCTCTTCAAAGTTTTATTTTCACCGATCCGCAAGCGAACAAACAATTTATTCAGATGGGAAAAGAGTTACATGCGGTTTTAGTTTCCAACAATATTTCCATAAATGATTTTATAATTCAAGGGAAAGGATTAAATCCTCTTCTTCAAAATTTCTGGATGCAAATTCATCCACCAATTTTATTTACCGGATTTGCAATGTCTGCGGTTCCGTTTTCATTTGCACTTGCCGCAATTCTTAAAAATGAATACCGCGACTGGGTTAAACAAGCAATGCCGTGGATTCTTGCCGGTACGTGTGTTCTGGGATTAGCAATTATGCTTGGCGGTTACTGGGCATATGGAGTTCTTGGCTGGGGCGGATATTGGGGATGGGATCCTGTTGAAAACTCAAGCCTTGTTCCTTGGATTGTTGGTGTTGCATCTATTCATACAATTTTAGTCCAGAAGAAAACCCAGGAGAAAGGCGGAGGAAGCAGGTTTGTAAAAACAAATTTGATCTTAAGTATTATGACTTTTGTTCTTGTTCTTTACAGTACATTTTTAACCCGCAGCGGAATTTTAGGAGATGCATCGGTACATTCATTTGCTGAACCTGGAATGGCAGTCTATCTTTTCCTAATAATTTTCCTTGGTCTATTTACTGTTATTGGTATCGGCGGAATTGTTTACCGATGGAAATTTCTCACCGAACATTTTACATTTGAAGAAAATGTTCTTTCACGCGAGCTTGCATTATTTACCGGCTCTGTTGCGTTGATAGCCGCTGCCATCATAGTTGCCGTAGGAACATCAGCTCCTATTTTCGGCACAACTGTACAAACAAGTTTTTATAATGAATTGAATCTTCCCATTGCAATCATTATAGGATTCCTAAACGGAATGAGCATTTTATTAAAGTGGAAACATACGGAAGGCAAACAGTTATGGAAGCAATCACAGTTTGCGGTAATTTCCACTGTTGTTTTAACATTGCTGGTTATTTTTATTGGCGGGGTACACGAATTAATGCTAATCATATTAACTCTTTCTTCTTCATTTGCGTTTTTTGTTAACACGGAAATTGCTTATAAAATTTTTAAAGGAAAGAAAACACATCTTGGTGCTTATGTTGCACATATTGGTATCTCTCTTTTCTTAATTGGTGTACTTGCTACCGCAGGTCATTCGCAGCAAAAACAAGTTGATTTGGTAAAGGGTCAAAAAGTAAATGTGCTTGGTCATGAATTAACTTTTGTAGGATACACACCTTTTGATAACGGTAAAAAGTATCATATGAACATTGAGGTGAAGGATGGAAACAATGTACGTGTTGTTTCTCCGATTATGTTTATTGCCGAGTTTAACAATAGTCTGATGCGCGAACCGGATATTTTAGTCGGTCTCACTAAAGATTTCTATGTAGCTCCGGTTAGTTATTCCGATAGTCAGGAAAATCAGCAGGGTACACCGGCTACAATGAAAGGCGGAGACAAAACTACCTTTGAAGGAAAAGAAGTTACTTTTAACAAATTTGTTCTTCCCAAAGATATGTCTGCAATGCAAAGCGGAGGAAAATTTAGAATTGGTGTTGACATGACAATTTCTTATCAAGGTAAAGATTACAAAGTTGAACCTTATATGGAAAACGAAGGACAAGGCCCAACATATTTTCCCGTTGAGTTAAAAGACATTGATTTGAAAATTTCAATTACAGCCATGAATGCAACAAATGCCGAAGTAAGTTTATTATTCTCATCAATTAGTAAAGGACAGTCTACTGCAACAGCACCAAAAGAAATTTTAACTATTGATGCAAGCATCAAACCGTTTATCAGTTTGGTATGGATAGGTGTACTTACATTGGTTGCAGGATTTATTATTTCTGCATTTAGAAGATCGAAAGAATCTCTGGTGTAATATTTTACACATGAAATATTAAAACCCAACTTCAGCAAAAGAGGTTGGGTTTTTTTATGTCCATTAAAGAAATCTTACTGTTTATTTATCAGAACAAAATTTATTTTAATACGTACAAATAAGAGACACTTAGAAAGATATTACTGGCACTTAAGTTGTCTCTATGTTTGGTCAAAAAAATTAAGAGAAAGGAAATGAAAAAAATAATTTATTTATTTATTGTTATGATTCCGGTAATTTTATCGGCACAATCAAAATTTGGAACTATAAAGGCCGGAATGTTCACTCCCGCTGCAACTGAATCCGGTTTTATTCTTGGTTATGAAGGCGGATGGATTATTGATGATAATTTTTTTGTCGGCTGGAGCGCCGATTGGTTCAATAAAAATTATGTTGATAGAAAGCTGGTTGATGAGTTCAATGATTTTTACGGACCGATCAACAGCCAATTAAATGAACTGCGCGCAAGAACAAATCTTCACTCAATCCCTTTAATGGGAACAGTAAATGGAAATTGGGTGGTAGCTCCACGGGCAAGAGCATTTGTAACCGCCGGAGCCGGTTTAAATGTATTACTTATTTTTTACAGGAACTATGCTAACCCGGATAACAATGAATTTCAAGGTGCATTTGATTTTGCCTGGCGGCTCGGCGGCGGTATTATGTATGAATTAGGAAGCCGATCCGATGCATTCTTTGAATTGAGCTACCATCATTCTCAACCGAGCTGGGAGTATGAAGTAAAAGATGATCTAACCGGAAGACGAAGAATTTTAGAAAGAAGGTTTGATATGAGTGGATTGCTTATACGGGTTGGTTTTAGATTTTATTTTTAGTTTCGCTTAAACAAATTAGACACACAATCCCCTTAACATAAGGGGATTTTTTTTATCTCCATCCCGATGTGTAAATTTCCTATTACTTTTAGAAATAAAAAACGAAAACATAAAGGTGAGAAAGTGAAACAAAGAACTCTTCCAGTGTTGTTTGAAGAAAGTGTAGAGAAATTTTCTAACAATGTTCTAATGTTGGAAAACCGGGGAGAAGGTTATGTTGAAACTACTTACAAAGAAATGCAGAAACTCATTCACGGTTTTGCTGCAGGGTTGATTAATTATGGAATAAAAAAAGGAGAGCGGATTGCTCTTATTTCAGAAGGAAGAAATTATTGGGTTATTAGCGAACTTGGTGTTCTATTCACCGGTGCTATTAACGTCCCGGTTTCAACGAAAGTAGAAGAACTTTCAGATCTGAAATTTAGATTGGCTCATTCAGGATGCAGACTTGTTATTGTTTCGCAAAACCACATTTCTAAAATCAGAAAAATAAAAAATGATCTGCCTGATCTTGAAAAAACAATTCTTCTCGATAAATTAGATCAAATGGAGCCTGATGAAATCTTTATTAATGATCTTATTCAAAATGGAGTTCAAGTTCTCTCATCGTCAAGAAAAGAATTTGAAGAACGATGGCAATCCGTTTCTGAAAATGATTATGCAAATATTTGTTATACTTCGGGTACAACTGCCGATCCCAAAGGAATAATTTTAACTCACCGTAATTACATTTCAAACATCGAGCAATCTTCAGCATTGTTGCCCATTCCGGAATATTATACTTCACTACTGATGTTACCGTGGGATCATGCGTTCGCACATACTGCCGGGATTTACACTTTGATGAAAAATGGCGCAAGCATGGCATCCGTTCAGCAGGGTAAAACTCCTTTAGAGACCTTGAAAAATGTTTCTAAAAATATCAAAGAAATAAAACCAACATTTTTATTAAGTGTTCCTGCACTTGCAAAAAATTTCAGAAAGAATATTGAAAAAGGTATTCACGAAAAAGGAAAAGCGGTTGAAAAACTTTTTAACAACGCACTTAAAATTGCATATACTTATAATGCCGATGGCTGGAATAAAGGAAATGGTAAAAGCAAATTTTTGAAACCAATTTATAAACTCTATGATAAAATTCTGTTTAGTAAAATAAGAGAAGGATTCGGCGGTAAACTTGAATTTTTTATCGGTGGTGGTGCTTTGCTTGATATTGATCTTCAGCGTTTCTTTTATGCAATCGGTATCCCGATGTTTCAAGGTTATGGGTTAACAGAAGCGGCGCCGGTTATTTCCGCAAACGTTCCTGCAAAGCATAAACTCGGTTCTTCAGGATTTATTGTTAAAGATTTGCAAGTTAAAATTTGTAATGAAAACGGTAAAGAACTTCCAGTCGGAGAAAAAGGAGAAATTGTTGTTAAGGGTGAAAATGTTATGGTTGGTTATTGGAAGAATGAACAGGCAACTAAAGAAACTATTAAGGACGGCTGGCTTTACACAGGCGACTTAGGATATTTAGATAAGGATGGATTCCTTTACGTGCTGGGCAGATTTAAAAGTCTATTAATCAGCAGTGATGGAGAAAAATACAGCCCTGAAGGAATAGAAGAAGCACTAACCGAAACCTCGGAATATATTGATCAAGTAATGTTGTATAATAATCAATCGCTGTATACTACTGCGTTGATAGTTCCGAATAAAGAAAATCTTTTAAAATGGCTGAAAGAAAATAATTTATCTCACCATACGGAAGAAGGACAAACCTCTGTGCTTAAACTGCTGGAGAAAGAAATAGCAAAATTTAAATCCAGCGGAATTTACGGCAATCAATTTCCCGAAAGATGGATTCCTTCAGCCGCAGCAATTTTAGGCGAAGCTTTTACAGAACAGAATAAATTTATGAACAGCACTTTGAAAATTGTCCGCGGAAAGATCACTGAGTTTTATAAAAACAGAATCGATTATTTATATACTCAGGAAGGAAAAGATATTTGCAATCATAAGAATAGAACAATTATTAGCAGATTAGAATAAGTTTGAAGGTTGTCATTGCGAATCACTACAACGTAGTGATGAAGCAATCTCAATGATATAGGATTGCTCGGTTTCACTTCAGTTCGCAATGACAGTAGTGATTGCCTTCACTTTTTCTGATTTTTCGATAAACTCACTATTGGTATCGAGATGACGAAATTAAATCTAGTTCTTGAACGGATTAACCCTATCTTCACTAAAATACGGACGGTAGCTTTCTGAACTTTCCAGTTCCTGAAACCAGCCGTTATGTAAACCGTATTTATCCATTAGTTCAATGGCTCTTTCGTATTCAGATTCACGAAGCGGGCGGTTGATTAAAATATCGTTCGATGCTTTGTTGGAAGGATAATACTGCGACATTAATGATATGTGAACATGCGGACTTAATTCTTCAGCGATGAACTTGAAAACGTTTTCTGATTCAGCCAATCCGTTTGGCAGAACAAGATGACGGATAATTAATCCCCGAACAACAACATTACCATCATAGACTAATTCATCACCAACTTGATTATACATTTCCTTAATTGCTTTCTTAGCTTCATTAAAATAATTATCAATCTTGGAATATCTTTTTGCAAATTGATTATCACCGTATTTCAAATCGGGTAAATAAATATCAATCACATCATCATAAAGTTTTAACATATCAACAGAGTCGTATCCATTTGTGTTGTATATGATCGGAAGTGATAGTCCTTTTTCAACAGAAAGGTAAATAGATTTTAGAATTGCCGCGGAAAAATGTGTTGGAGAGACCAACCCGATATTATGACAATCGCGGTTTTGAAGTTCAATCATAATATCAGCTAATCTTTCATGTGAGACTTCATGATATTGTTCAACTTTCCAATTCTGGCTTATTTCGTAGTTCTGGCAGAACCTGCACCTCAAATTACAATTACCGAAAAATATATTTCCCGCACCCCTTGATCCCGAGAGCACAGGTTCTTCACCAAAATGGGCTGTGTATGAAGAAACAATTGGTGATGTGCCGCTATGGCAGAATCCATATTCGTTTTTTGTACGGTCAACCTCGCAGTTGTGCGGACAGCTTATGCATGATTTTAGAATTTCAAATGCGGTTTCGGATATTCTTTTCAATTCACCGGAATGAAATAATTTTATATATGACGGAACAAAATTCAAATTATAGCCCTCAAAGATTCATAATTAGCTTTGATGGTTTTATCCAAATCTTCTTTGCTGTGTGCAGTAGAAACAAACATTGCTTCAAATTGAGCAGGCGGCAAATAAATTCCGCGGTTCAACATTTCATGAAAATATTTTCCGTAAAGCTTTGTATCGGATTTAACAGCGGTATTAAAATCAGTTACTTTCTCTTCCGTAAAGAATAACGTCATCATTGAACCGACACGATTGAATTGAAATTTTTTCCCAATAGAATTTATTCCTTCTTTGATTCCGTTTTCGAGGTATGAAGATTTTTCTTCTAGAGTTTTATAAACGTCCGGATTGTTTTTTATATGTGAAAGCGTAACATATCCGGCATTCATTGCCAAAGGATTCCCGCTTAAAGTTCCGGCTTGATAGACGGGTCCGCTTGGAGAAACCATTTCCATAATTTCCTTTCTTCCGCCGTAGGCGCCGACAGGTAGTCCTCCGCCAATTATTTTACCGAATGTAGATAGATCCGGTTTCACTCCTAAAATTTCTTGCGCGCCGCCTTTCGCTAATCTGAATCCCGTCATAACTTCATCAAAGATCAAAACAATTTTTTCTTCATCACAGATAGAACGTAATTCTTTTATGAATAAATCATGTGCGCGGACGGTTCCCATATTTCCTACAACAGCTTCAATAATAATTGATGCAATCTCATTTTTATTTTGTTGAATTAATTTTTTAACTGATTCGATGTTATTAAAATCGGCAACAAGTGTATCAGCAGCATTTCCTTTAGTTACACCGGGACTTGTAGGAACACCAAAAGTTAAAGCGCCGCTGCCGGCTTTTATCAAGAAAAAATCGCCGTGACCGTGATAACATCCTTCAAATTTTATGATTTTTTCTTTTCCTGTAAAACCGCGGGCGGCACGAATTGCACTCATAGTTGCTTCCGTTCCGCTGTTAACCATTCTGATCATTTCAATAGAAGGCACGAGCTCCGAAATAAGTTTTGCCATTTTAATTTCTATTTCAGTCGGTGCGCCGAAACTTGTTCCGTTTTCAATCGTATTTAGTAATGCGTCTTTAATGAACGAAGGATTATGTCCGAACAAATGCGGGCCCCAGCTTCCAATGTAATCAACATATTCGTTATTGTCAGCGTCAAATAATTTAGAGCCGACTCCTTTTGTAATAAAACGCGGTGTTCCACCGACTGATTTAAAAGCACGTACGGGAGAATTCACTCCGCCGGGAATATATTTTTTTGCTTCTTCAAAAAGCTTTTCACTTTTACTTGTGTTCATATTTCCTCATTAAAACATGTATTATGTTAAATTATTTTTCTCAATTTAGGTGTGTAAAACCAAACAACTCCTACAAAAATAAATAGTATTACCGAGTTTATGAGTATAGCAATAGGAGAACCAAAATGTTCTGCCAGCATTCCAATCCATAAAGCACCAAGCGGCATAAATCCGAAGAAGCTGAAACTATAAACACCCATAACTCTGCCGCGAAACTCTTCTGATACAAGAGTTTGTGTTAATCCGTTTGATAAATTATTTATTGCAATAATTGAAGCACCAACGCCGACTAATATCAATGATGAAATTATAAATGAACTGTTCATGGAAAACAAAACCATAAAAATTGGAAGAGAAATCAATCCGGTGATTAATATTTTCCCTCTAACAATAAATCTGCTTAATGAGGCTATAAATAAAGAACAAAGTACGGCACCTATTCCTCTAAAGGTTTGAAGAAAACCATTTGTTGCAGCATTTCCGTGTAATATTTTAACAGCCCAATCAGGAAACAATGTTGCTATACTCAATCCGAACAAAGTAGAAAAGGACACTACTAACATTATTAGAAGAATTATTTTCTGAGTTTTTAAGTATTTCAGTCCATCTCTTAATTCTTTAATTGCAGATTTATTCACAACTCTCTTCGTAACCGGCTGGAATTTCATAATATATAGATTGTAAATAACCGCTAAGAATGTTATCCCGTTAATTGTAAAACACCATGCAGGACCAAATACGGCATAAGTAATTCCCGCAACAGCCGGACCGATTGCCGCAGCCGAATGAAACATCATGGAATTAAGGGCAATGGCATTTAATAGATCATCTCTTGGAACTAACTCATTTACAAAAGCCTGGCGTGCGGGTGCATCGAAAGCATTTGCAATACCTAATCCAAATGTTAATAAAAGAATATGCCACGGTTCTACTATGTTGGTAAATGTAAGCGTTGCTAATATGAAAGCAAGCAGCATCATTATAGTTTGGGTAACGATCATAATATTTCTTCTGGAAAAACGATCTGCTATTACTCCGCCGTAAACCATGAAAAGCCATGTGGGAATACCGTTTGCAAAACCAACATATCCGAGAAAAGCAGGTGAGTGTGTTAATTCAAAAATAAAAAATCCTTGTGCTGTCATTTGCATCCAAGAACCGAACAAAGAAATAATTTGTCCGATAAACCACAAACGGTAATTGCGATGTTTAAGTGCAGCAAATGTAGCTTGCCAGCTTAGCTTTGGCTTTTCCAGAGAGGAATATTTTTCACCGTTGTCTAAATTTTTTTTCAAAATGCTTTTCGGTCCTATAGAAATCTGTTCTATAAGTTATCGTCCTCATAATCTTGATTATGTTCTTAATCTTTGCGTTATAAATCTTCTTCGGATCATTACTAAGATCATGAGCACTGTTATGAAGACTTTATTTGTTCTGATCTAAATATTTAGCTACATCTTTTGCAAAATAAGTCAATATCATATCTGCACCTGCCCGTTTAATGGCTGTTAATGATTCAATCATAACACGCTGCTCATCTATCCAATTATTTTTTCCGGCGGCTTTTATCATTGCATACTCTCCACTGACTTGATATGCGGCAGTAGGCATACCAAATTTTTCTTTTACACGCCAAATAATATCAAGATATGGACCGGCAGGTTTTACCATAATAATATCAGCACCTTCCTCAACATCGCTTTCTGCTTCTCTTAAAGCTTCATCGGAGTTTGCAATATCCATTTGATGCGATCTTCGATCTCCGAACGCAGGAGTTGATTCGGCGGCATCTCTAAAAGGTCCATAGTATCCGGAGGCGTACTTCACTGCGTAGCTTAAGATAGGCGTCTCTATAAATCCTTTTGCATCTAAGGCCTTGCGTATTGCGCCGATACGTCCGTCCATCATGTCTGATGGTGCAATGATATCAGCACCGGCTTCAGCATGAGAAACGGATTCCTTAACAAGCAATTCAACAGTGTCATCATTTAATATTTTTTCACCTTGTAAAACTCCGCAATGACCGTGAGATGTATATTCGCATAAGCAAACATCGGTAATTACTAAAAGTTTTTTTGTCTCTTTTTTAATGGCACGCACAGCTTGCTGAATAATTCCATTTGGGTCATATGCGCCAGATCCGACTTCATCTTTATGGTCCGGAATTCCAAAAAGGATTACAGCAGGAATACCAAGCAGCTCGACTTCTTTGCATTCTTCAACAACAGTATCAATTGACATTTGAAATACGCCAGGCATTGAGCGTACTTCATTTTTTATTTTTTTACCCGGTACAACAAAGAGCGGATAGATCAAATCGTTTTTAGTTAAAACTGTTTCGCGAACCAAATCGCGTACAGTTGGATTATATCTTAATCTGCGTAATCGTTTTGTTGGGAACGTTGCCATGTTAACCTCAAATTAATTGAAAATTGCGAATTGCTAATTGATAATTAATTATTCTTTTAATTTTTTTAGAATTGAAATCAGCAATTTGATCAATTCATTACAATCTATTATTAAACTATTAAATTCTTTCTCTTCTAATAACGATGCTTCTTTTAATAATTTTAACCAATAATCTGTTTCTTTAGCTTCCTTTAAAGCGATTGAAAGTTTATTAATAAAGTCCTTTTTTGATACCGCTTCTTGGGATTCTGCTGCATTAGCACCAATAGAAGTTCCACTTCTTAATAACTGCCTTAATATATCTTTAATCTGAAAATCACTTTTTATCCGATCTGAATAGTATTTAACAATTCTTACTCCAAATTTAAAGCTCTTTTCTAAAACTGGATTACCATGATTTTCATATAATTATCAATTTGCAATTATCAATTCGCAATTATTTTTTTATAAACAATATCCGAATTCTTCACACAATCCCCGACAGAGATACCGCCGCGATAGTTCCCGCTAAGAAATATGCCGGGATTTTCTTTTTCAAATCTATCAAAATAATTCTCGTGTTCAATGTAACCGATATTGTATTGCGGAATTGCTTTCTGCCATAACCGGTTTCGTTGAAAAACCGGATCGGAATTTATTTTCATTGTTTGTTTAAATTCCGAGAGAACTTGATCAATAAGTTTACTCTCTTCCATATCAAATAAATGCGGAGAACGGGCACCTCCAATGAATAATGTAAACACAGCATGATCATCATTGCAACGATTAGGAAAGATTGATGAACTCCATATAGCTCCTAGATATGACTTTTTTTCTTTTGATGGAATTAAATAGCCGAATCCGTCAAGTGGTTGACCGATGGTTTCCTTTTTAAATCCAAGATACAAGACCATAACGGGCGGATAATATATTTCATCAAAATGCTTTGAAAGATTTTTGTCAATTCCGTTAAATATTTTTGATGAGACATAAGCCGGGACAGTAGATAAAACATAATCCGAGATCATTTCATTTGTTTGACCATTCTTTTCGTAAACAACTTTCCAACTATCTACTCCTCGTTCTACACTCTTTACTCTGCATTCATAATCAATTTTTCTATCCAGCACATTAGCAATTGCTTTCGGAAAAGTCTGCATGCCCGAGACGAAAGAAAACATTTTTGCGCT
>Ga0172370_10000238_pt1 | contig 82307 bp, 83 predicted proteins | sample LakKiv5m_FD_114538 | JGI IMG/M metagenome (GOLD analysis project Ga0172370, IMG submission 114538) | Freshwater microbial communities from Kabuno Bay, South-Kivu, Congo - kab_022012_11.5m | ecosystem: Environmental > Aquatic > Freshwater > Lake | place: Democratic Republic of the Congo... | reverse complement strand
TCTTTAAGGCCTTACATTTTTAACGATTATTCTAACTTCTTGGGCCAACATCTGTTCCATTCTACCGCTTCTTATTTCATCAAACAAGCAAATTCAAGAACTTGCGCTCGCCTTTTCTTAAATAAAAAAGCACGTCACCAAATGATGACGTGCTTTTAGCACAAGTTGGTTGCGGGGATGGTTTCGCTTACGCTCAACCACTTCATCCCTTTGGTCAGTCGCCGATTTCTGAACTCCGTTCAAATCTCCCCCGCCAATAGTAAAGCCTCAGCTCCCATAAAGGGAGTTGAGGCTTATATTGGTTGCAGCGCAGTTTCATCTTTATTGCAATACAAGGAAAACTGCACGCATCCACCTTTCCTAAATAAAAGGCGCGCCACTTTTCGGTGACGCGCCATCGGCGGAAGTTGGTTGCGGGGGACCGATTTGAACGGTCGACCTTCAGGCATTATAGGCATAAAAAATCCCTATCCATGCCAAATAAGTGCAAGAATGATTGCAAAAATTATCTTTAAAAAATTACTCCAAGCTTTTTTTATTCTTACAAATAAAGGAATCTTCAATTGTTTGGCTCCATATTGTTTAAGTAATTTAACCATCTCTGCGTCTTTATTTTTCTCAGCAAAACTCAAGGCTGTTCTAAAGTCTGCTAATTTAGCGTTGACATCTGCTCCTTTTTCAATTAAAAGCTTAGCAATAACAATGTTTTTATTTTCTGCTGCAAACATTAAAGGAGTTATACCAAAAGCGGATGTCATGTTGACATCTGCTCCCTTTTCAATTAAAAGTTTGGCGGCTTCAGTATTATGGTAAGCGTCTATTGATATACCGAACATGGTAAGATGACCATGTTTTGCATTTACATCTGCTCCTCTTTCAATCAAAGCGTTCATAGAAATAAGGTCATTATATACTATTGCCCTTTCTAATGCTTGGTTCATTTTCACAAAATCTGAGATTAACTTCTCTCCATCAATGCTTTTTATTTCACCTGGAAAAAATACTTTAAACTTTCCTTCAGAATCTATAAGAATATATTCTCCTCTCCTGTTAATTATTTTTCCAACTACTTTTTCACCTGTTTTTAGGATTATCTCATTGCCTACAACAGCTTTTGTGTCATCAGGGAATACAGCATTCTTATTCGACGGTGATGGTGCCTGCTGGGCAAAACACAAAGCACTGCTTATCAAAACAATACACAAAACAAAGATAATTTTTTTCATAATATCTCCTTTTTTGCATTATACTCTTTTCGATCGTAGAGTGCCAGATTTGTGCCAACTATTGGTCAAAACTCATCAAAATTGGTAGTAATTGGTCGTAATTGAGGACTTGGCAGAAGGCAACAAAAAACCCGCTTCTCTCGTCGAGAAACGGGCTTTTGTATTGGTTGCGGAGCAACTTCTTCTATGTAAAAAGAGGAAAGTTGCACGCATCCAACTTTCCTAAACAAAAAGCACGTCGTGTAAAACGACGTGCTTTCAGTGGAAGTTGGTTGCGGGGGACCGATTTGAACGGTCGACCTTCAGGTTATGAGTGGTCTCGACGCTGTTGCTCTTGTTCTCCGTCGGTGTCTAATCATTAGGGGTGTTAGGGGTTGTGTGATCTGCGACTTGTTGGCAGTTGACCGCTTTTGCCCATCATTCGGCTTATTCTGCTAGCAGGGTGCTAGCACGGGAAATTATTTAATATGATAGCCTCCGGTCTTACGGCTTCCCTTACGTTCAATCAACCCCTTATCAATAAGCATCTTTATTTGCCGCTCTATGGTCTTAATCGGCCTGCTTCCAATTATCGAACCCAAATTCTTAGCCTGAATACCTGGATTATTTCTTATAGCCTCCAATAGAGATTTTAATCCCTCATTTAATCCCTCGATTAATCCCTCATTTATTCCCTCAGTCACTCCCTTGATTTTCTTAACATTTTTGGGCTCAAGATAGAATACGATCTTATAATAATCAAAATCCCCGGTCACTTCTGGCTTTTTCTTGTAATACGATACCCAGCCCTTAAACATCTTATCGAAACCTGACCCAATATTTTCAGACAACCCGATATGCCTGAATATCCGCGCAACCGTCCGGTTTCTTGGCATTGAAAACTCTTCCTGCATGATATATTTCACGTCTTTAGGCAATGATCCTGGATTGAAAAATTCAATACGATCCAAAAATACGCGTATCCGCGGCTTGGCATTGCTGAAATAATCCGTATGCATCAAAAGATTGACTAACGCTTCCTTGATGGCTTTGACCTGCGGCTGGTCTTCGTTGTTCATGAGCCATTTACCTTCTTGCTTAAAAGGCACATCGATTTTCTTTTGCAAACGCTCAAAGATACTGAAATAAAAATCTAAAAGGTTATCCGCTTCAGAGAGGCGATAATTATATTTGGTCGGCGCATCACTATACGATGTTCCCGATATCTCCAAATAATCAATCCTGAAATCACCAATAATAGACCTGATGGTATCTTCATTACCAAAAACCAAAAGACCGCCCACAGTAACCTTGCCCTTGCGCACGGCATTAAGCTTCTCTAAAAACTCTTCTGTCGGCAGGTTGTTATACCGGTGCTCAGGAAAGGAACGTTCCAGATAATCCCTATAGCGCTTTATCGCCCGCACATCCAAATCCTTAACAGTAAATTCTGTCAATTCTTCATCCTTCTTGTCAAACGAAGCATTCCGATAAAGTGCATCGACCTCTTCTTGCGTAGCCCGCTGATCACCACTGCCTGTCCGGATAAAAGTATTCTTGATTGAATTGTAATACACCGGCTTGGATTTTCCCTCTTCAGCCGGAATATAAAATCCAAGCACCGCCTTGCCATCAAAATCATACTTCTTGGCCTTAACACGAATATTCTTGTTAAACTTCTCACCTCGCAAGGTATTGAGGAAATCCTGTTCGATCTTCTCGGCATTCTGAACACCAAGAATATCAAAACTCCGGCCGGTCTTCTTAACGCCAAAGATCAACCAACCGCCTGCCGTATTGGCGAACGCGCTCACCGTGTCCCACGCGCTCTTCGGCACATCAGCCTTGGCTTCTTTAACCTCAAAGTCTTCCCATTCGATATCCTGCAATTTCAAAATCAGTTCTTTTTTATTCATATTTATCCTCAACAATCAGCCAATTCCACATTCTATAAAACTTTGGAATTAACTGATTAAACTCTAAAAATCTTCTTGTCTATCTTTACATTCCGTCTTTTGGCATAGCTGATCAAAGTTCCGATATCCACGCGCTGAATCGCGCGGCCTTTGCCTCTGGGCATTATACCGCTCTTTCAATAAATTACCATTTCTCAATTATTAAGGCTATAGTTAATCGTGATTTTGCATTTGCTTGTCTCCTGACAGGCCAAAAAAATCCGCCCGAAGGGCAGTGACGTTCCGAATCATCGGAACTCTGCTGGGTTACCCCGCAAAGCGATTCCGCAATTGCGGAATAACATTTGCATTTTTCTGTGCACGGCTTGTAGCGCTACAACTGCTTGATAAAAGACCCTGGATAGTCTTTTTTCACTATATCCAAAAGGCCCTGGGCCTGATCTTTGGTCTCAAATCCACCGACATAAACACGATACCAGATCCCTTTTTCACCTAAGTCTTTTGTTTCAATCATGGGCGCATCGCCTTTTTTATTTAATTCTTCAACGACCACATCTGCTCTTTTTTTATCCTGAAACGAGGCAACTTGAATAACAAATCTTTTCGCTACCAAAGCCTGCGGAGGCACCATCGCTTCTTCCTGTGCCTTAAAAGTTTCTTGGACTGGCTCTTGCGGCGAAAAGGCCTCCTGCTGTATTGTCAGGCTGGGCGTCAAAGATCCCCTTGGTCTCCCTGATGCAAATAATTGAAATCCGAGAAAGGCGAAGATGACCAAAAGAAAAATAATCCCCGCAGACAAAAACAAATAAAAACCAATGAGAAATATGGCCATCTTTGGCGTCCCAAAGAAGACAGGGGGCGATCGTGGCCCTCAATGCAGTTAGTGCGCTAGAAATATATCCCAATTTATTTTTCATATCTGTTAATTCTTCCGACTTAAAATATCTTCGATTCTTTGATCACCCACATACAACCCCTCGATGACTGCAAAACCATCCTTGATCCTGACGATGACATATGCATCCTGCTTATCGCGCCTGCTGTGGTCTCTATAAATCTGCTCTGCGCGAGGAGCTGCCTTTTCCTCCATATAATATCGATCAATCGGCAAATTAAGACTAACCTCATTCGTTGAGGAATATCCCACTGTTGCTATTAAATAATCAGATCCTCTGGGCTTCTGTGTAGCGATTTGCGAAATTTGTGCATAACCTTTCTCATTAACGAACAATTGCGCAAAAACTTTCTGCCCATACTTTAGATCCATGCCTTCTGGCCTATTAATCTTATTAACCTCAACCCTTAAAGCTACATACCGACCTCGAAAAGCATCATAAGGATCAACTGGTGCTGTTTTAAACCGAAAAGCTATGCCATTCTTCAACGTTGATTCTCTTTTAGCAATCATCGATACAGGCAAAGCAATCTGCAGCACAATCAAACCGACAAAAAGTCCAATGATTAGTTCTTTCCTCATGCGGCACCTCCTTTGCGACGCAAAATCATAACATTCGTCGCCAGAAAACCAACACCAATAAATATAAAAACCAATCCCTTCAGGACAAAATTGATTTCACTATCAAAAAACCTTGCCAGAACCAACGCCGACAGCATAAGCATACCCGTATTGATAACACTCAAATTATTTGTCCGTATTCCTATCATCAACCGAAAGACGCTAACAGAGAGTAAAAAAACGTTGAACAACAACATAGGAAAGACTGCTGACGTTCCACCAAAGGCGTAACCAATCAAAGCTAACAAAGGTAATGCGCCAAACAACGTCCTCATCCAGTCCTGCCGCTTCGCATACTGGAAAAACAATAACAACGCACCACCTACCAACAAAAAAGTCAAAATATTATCCGGAATGGCAGACCAAGATGATATCTCACTGGTAGCATCATAATACCTTCCCGCAATTGACTCCCACGGAAACCGAAAGGTCAGCATAAACATCATAATAAAAATACCTAACCCTCCTAAAATTTGAAAAGGTCTTTGCCAGTTGGTCGAGATTCCTTTAAATTCCCAAGCACCAAGAAGGTAAAACGCTGTAATGAGACTCGAATAAATAACGATCCAAGATCCCGGCCAAGTTCTGCCTAACGTAAATCCTGCCCCAACACAAACACTTATCGCCATTACCAGCGCTAAAATAGCAGCTCGAATAATATATTTTTCCTGTCGCAATGACCAAATAAAATGCGGAACAACAACAGCCAAAAGAGGCCAGAAAAGAAACGCCTTGAGCGGTTCATCCCAGAAATGACAAGCCCATGCTGAAACTCCAGCAACAAAGATCGCCACTGGGATTGTTGCCTCCATAAAATAGGCCAATGGAACAATGAGCAACATCCACGTTAAAATAAAAGTCGGCGTATCGCTGGGGATATTGTAAGTTTGACTGATAAGCGCGATCGAAGATCCAACCATAAGGCTTAAAAATGTCGCTGTCCCCTCTTTTAGTGCTTGAGATGCTGGCCTCTTAAACATAACCCACATCGCCAGCACCTGAGCGACCATCAAAGGCAGCAGAGAAAGCACTGTACGCACGGGACGAGACAACTCTTCCCAATTGTGCGCAAAAAGCAAAATAATGCCTAGCCCGATGAGCAAAGCCCCCAAAACACTACACAAAATGATGACGAACCATTTTTTATCCGCACTCTTTATGTTTCCATAATGCTCGCGGAGTTTATCTGCAGCCGATTGAGGAAGAACTCCCTTATTTACCAGCTCCGGCAACTCTTGATAAAGCCATTGCACCATTTTCTTATTCATAGAATTCCTTTCCGCATCGAGCTCATTCCCCTACGCCATCATTTCTTTTCGATGCTAAACCGATTATAGACATAAGAAACCCCCAAGAATAAAACACCCAAAATAATAAGCGTGATTATTTTAAATATGATATCCAAATCAGACAAATCAACAAGAATAACCCTTCCCAATGTCAGGGCCAACAAGGCCATCCCTCCCATGCGTTCTGCCTTGTTGCCGTCGGAAAAACCTATCAACATCATGGCAACGCTTGCAAGCCCCAAACTCAATGAAATCCATTGCGGTAAAACATATTGATGAATAGCAGCTGCCAGAAGAATAATCCCTGCGGCGAACGCTAGCTCAGCCTCATATTCAAAGAATAATTCACTCAGCTTTCTCTGCTTAATTACTTTAATCGCATAGTAAAGACCGAACATGCCCAGCACATCGAAGCTTACAATAAACCATTTCATAAAAAAAGTTGCAGCTGTAATGGATTCAAAAAGAAAAACCATTGCACTAATGATCATAGCCAAATAGGCATAGACTCTAAAGCGCCTCAACGCTAAAAACACACTCAATCCCAATAGGCCGAATCCTTCCATCGATAGAAAAAAGGCTTGCCAAGGGTAATGCGTCACGGATAAAAGCCATGCTGTCAAATATACACAGAATGCGCCTGAAAAAATCTGATCAAAAAATACATCAATGCTATTTAATTCAGAAACCTTTTTCATCCGCTGTGTTAAACAAAAGCATGTTGCCGCAGATACTGCCGACCAGAATGACGCAAAATCAAACCAAGCCCATGAAAGCCAAAGAAAATGAATATTTGGCATACTTTTAAATAAGCTTATTGCTATCAACCGTAGCGCTAAACTAATAATTAGGGCATAGCCAAAGTAGCGGAACGTCTTTTCTTTTAGAATATTTCCAATAACTACCAAAAGAGGAACCTCAATTAACCAGAGAAGAAGCGCAAGCCCCTCCATAGATAACGAGAAAAGAGCCCCTCTTTGGTGGGTCAATGACCATATCCAAGCTGTCGCATAAACACACGTTGCGAACGCAAAAAGCCATTTAAAAAACAAATCTATTTCACCTACCTCCGAATCCTTTCTTGCCCGTCGTAATAAATAAAAGCAAACAGCCATTGATATACTCGCCCAAAAACACATAAATCCACCCCAAGTCCAAGTATGCCAAAGAAAGCAAACATCTGGTAAATAATCAAACCCTAAGAACAATATCCTCATCGCAACGACAACTGACAAAATATAACTGAAATAGCGAAACACTTTCTCCTTAAAATTCGTGCCGATAAATAAAAGAAAAGGAATCTCAATCATCCACATAAGCAGCGTTGAAGTCGGCAAAAACTTTAGCGATATTGAAAAGGTAACAGCAAAGACTGCAGCAACAATGTCACTAATATACATTTTCTCCCGTCCCAGTCTTTTCATGAGTAGCGCGCATGCAAGATAAATCAACCCTGCAATAAGAACCATCATGAACCGCTGTGCATAAAATAATTTAAGAATCAAGGGATAGGACAAAGCGCTGTATAAAGCGATATTCCCAAAATTAGTAACGGCAAGAGTCCTCACAAGGATCTGGTCTTTTATTGTCCTAACAATGTGAACGCCCACAAGAAAGACCAACCAATAGCAAGAGAGAAAAACAAAATTCATAAAGTCATAATAATTCAATGCGGCTATTCCAAAAGGGACGCCCGTCTTCGCTGATGAAAGAAGATTAGGCATAACCCAAATAAAATGGATGCCGTAGGTTAAAGCAATCCCCAAGGAAAGCGTTTTAACCCATTGAAATCTATAAACCAAAAATAACACGAAAACAGCTAAGAATAATGAGCTGATGATGGTAAAGCTGGTTATCTGGCCAATGGTCGATGTCAAATAAGCCACACAAAGCGCCACAGACATCATTGCTTCTGATTTATATTTCAAAACATGAGTCATCATTCCTGCTACCACAAGAGCCAGCAAGAATACGTCTGCACCCTGATTTACGATGATCCTCGACGCCTCAAAATGATGCATCGCATATGTCGTAAAATAAATAATGGCCCATGCGCCACCTAAAAGAACCCGACCATAGTTCATAAACTTTTCTTTTGCTTCCAGTTTTAAGCCTGTAAAAAAGAGTGCGCCGCCAACCAAATAACCAAAAGCGATCTTCAAGAATGGTCCAAAATATTTAAACGAATAGCTAATAAGGAAAGCTACTCCCAGCGCCAAAACAACTATACCGATCTTGTTAAGCCAATTACGCCCAAAATCTAGTTCCATGTCCGTTCTCTTAACAGGCACGATCGCTTCTAAAGCAACGCCGACCTCTGGTCTCTCTATAGGCTCAGCCAATCTCTCGACAGGCTCAGCAACTGATCTAATCTCTTTTTCGCTGGAGGCAGATACCTCTACGCCGCTACCGGACAATTTAGCAAGCAAACTCTCTAAATTTTTTGTTTTCTCCTCAAGAGCATACAAAGAATGCTGAATACCGCGCAATTGCTGCTTAGCGTCTTCAAGATTGTTGACTCCTTGGATGTCCTCCCTTTGGCGAATATTTTCCGCAGGAAGAATCAAAACAATGAGCACGGCAATAGGTCCCAAAAGAATCGATAAAATAAAAAATCCTAAAGCCCCAAGCTTCTTTTGATCAGCAATATACAGCGTGGCAATAATCGAAACAATCCAGATCCCTAGCATGCTCATGCTACACCTCCTTGTAATCTATCCTTCGCTTGTCTCTTGCTTAACGCCCTTATGGGCATCAAGATTATGTTCCCGTCCAGCATAGACTGTTCGCGCTGGAACAATTGTGCCTTTGGGAACAATCGTCCCCGCAGCGATAATGGCACGATCCCCAATTTCACATCCAGGCATAATCGTGCAATGCGATCCAAGAAGCACATTACTACCTATCTTGACTTTTTTAAGTTTCAAAGATGCCCTCTCAACAATATGACAATTAATAATTGCTCCACCTCCGATAACAGTATTATCTCCGATTTCTAAAAGAGTCGCATCAAAGACGTATTTTGAATTAAACTGCACGTTCTTCCCAAGCTTGGCACCCAAAAGACGAAACAACAGGTTGGCGAAAGGTGTCAAAAGAATGAAATCAATAAATGTATAGTGGATCATCAAAAACAAAGAGCTGATAAAAGCCCATTTCATGGTTTCGGGAGAAAATAGAGGGTGAGTCCCTTCCTTTAACTTCAACTGAAGAAGAGTGCGGAAGAGCCCGACGAGCACGACCAGCATCAAACCAAAAATAAAATACCCCAAGGATAACGTTAACCCGATAAGAAAAAGCCTTAAAAGTGGTGTCATCGCAACTGTTGTTTGCCAGACGTTAAACACTAATGCCAACCCGGGCACCAGCGCCGCTCCAAAGAAAAGGGAACCCATCAAATACATAAAGATCGCAAACAACAGTTGAATTACTACCGTTAAAAACCATTTCATAGTCTCTCCTTTCATAAAGTACTCGCAAGCCAATCGAGGCACGGTTTCATGAATAAATGTGGTTTCTGGTCAAACATCGTCTCTGCATGACCAACACCCTCAATAATTTGAATTTTCTTAGGTTCTTTTGCTTTTTTATATAATTCTCGGCTATGTCTTGGATTGATCAACCAATCTTCTGCTCCATGAATGAACAAAACTGGCCGAGGAGAAATTTGGTCGACAATGTCAATCGGCGCAATCTTGGACTGCCAGGGATGACTTGGGCGAACTCCTTTGCCCTTTGCTTTGTAACCCAAATTTAACTTAAGATCGTCTAACATCCCCGGTTTCCAGAAATGATAATCAATCTTCCAAAAATCATAAGGAGCGCTTACCGCGATCACAGTTTTAATATCTAGGTTTTGCGCCGCTTCAATCAAACTAATGGCCGCGCCTAAAGAAAATCCCATAAGACCTATCGATTCATAGTTGCACCCTTTGACATATTCTATGACGGCCTGCAAATCGGCACACTCTTTGGAGGTCCAGGTGAAAAGCCCCGAACTCTTTCCATGCCCGCGAAAATCAAAAGCCACGACATCATAATGAACAGCCAGCGCCTTAGCGATCTCACGAAAAAGATAAGCATCTTTAGCATTAAAGAATCCGTGCGCAAGAATAACAACCTTTTTGAACCCCTGCTCGTGATGCACCGCCTCTATGCGGTGGTGATCTTTTGTCTTAAGAGTCACATTACGCATCGAGCTCTCCTTTATTCGATTCCATCAATTCCTGAGCCAGAGATTTAACACGTTTAAGATCCGTCTTACCAGTTCCTAAAGCCGGAATCGTATCAACACGATAAAAACTGTCTTTTTTCGGTATCCATAAATTTGGAATTCCCTTTTGCACTAACGATTCACAAACCGCCTGAACATCCATATCCACAGCGTAAAGCACAACCAACTTTTCGCCTTTCTTTTCATCAGCAACCGAAGTCACAGCCACAACTGGATCAGTAGCCCCCAACGCTTCCATAATATTTTCTTCAACCTTGATATGCGGAACCATCTCGCCGCCAATCTTGCTAAACCGACTTAACCGATCTGTAATTTTAATAAAGCCATCATCATCAATGGTGGCAATATCACCTGTAACATACCATCCATCTTTAAGGACTTCCGCTGTTTTAGCAGGATTATTCAAATAACCTTTCATCACATTTGCGCCTTTAACTAAAAGCAAGCCTTCTTCATTAGGCCCCTTGCTCTCAAAGGTGTCTGGATCAACAACTTTGACCGCAACGCCTGGAATAGGATGCCCGACCTTGCCAAATTTGTGCCCAACCTGACGTTCCATAGTTTCACCCATGGTATAATCAGGAAATCCAACGGTCACGATCGGTGACAATTCCGTTGCTCCGTATCCTTCAAATGGCATGATTCCAAATTTTTCCTGAAAAGCCTTTGCCAATGGCTCTTTTAATTTCTCTGCGCCAACAACAGCCATGCGCACAGACGAAAACTGCTCCTTGGAACACTTTTTGACGTATGCCGACATAAACGTCGGGGTTCCCATAAGAATCGTTCCTTTATACTTTGCAACAAGTTTTCCAATCGTGCTAGCATCCAACGGATTTGAATGATAAACAGCGCCCACAGCTGTCCCGACAGGAAAACAAAACGTCGCTGTAAATCCAAAAGAGTGAAAAAAAGGCAATGCTGCTACAACCACATCATCTTGTTGAATATTAAAAACCTGATAAAAGCTTTCAATGTTTGAGAAAATATTTGCATGGGTCAACAAAACCCCTTTAGGCTCACCTGTCGAACCGCTGGAAAATATAACCGTCGCCACATCGTCGACATTTAGCTTATCACCACGGACAAACAAAGAACTCAACAACCATTTTGGAAGAAAAAATGCCGACAAAAAATATAACCCTGTCTTTACTTTGCTCATCTTTGGCTTAATATCTTCCAAGAAAACCATCTCTGGCTTTGCCGCAATCCCAGCTTTTTCCAAAAATGCTCGAGAAGTTATGATCATCCGCATGTTGCACTGCTTTACGCAAGAGTCAAAGGCTTCGGCTGAAAGCGTAAAATTTAAATTAACGGGCACCTTACCAGCAAATCCAACAGCTATATTAGAAATGGCCGCCATGCAAGAAGATGGCAGCAGCACTCCTACCATTTCATTTGTTTCTTTGGGACGGCGATTGGCAGGAAATAAGATTTTCGATAAAGCAACAGCAGCTGCAAAGGTCTTGGGGTAAGTGAACCGCGCGCCCATCGCATCCGCCATGCAAAATTTAAACGGATGCCGCTTCACCTCATCAATAAAAGCTAAATGCAATTTCTTGCGCCATGCTCCACGTAAAATATTTGCCTCTGCGCCCAAGTCTTGCACTACTAATCGCACCTGATGCGCCTTGGACGTGGCAGGCATTGGCTTCCCGAAAACAATCGAAACCGGATACAGCGTAAATCTTGGCATCTTCCAAAAGTATCTTCCATTGGCGAAAGTATAAATGCTACCCCAAATATTATCAAGATAAAGAGGAATGATCGGCGCACTTAATCCTTTCATAATATGCTCGAACCCTCTATTAAAAGGAAGCATATTGCCTGTGCGCGTCAAAACTCCTTCAGGAAAAATACAAACCAGCTCACCATTTTCAATCGCCTCTCGCGCCTCTGACAACGCATGCACAATGGCCTTAGGCCCCTCATCACGATCAATGGGGATGACTTTCAGTACGCGACAAAAAAGGTTTATGATGGGAAGTTCATACATTTTGCGATACATGATAAAACGGACAGGACGTTTCAAAGCTGCAAGCACCAAAATCGCATCAACATAAGAAATATGATTAGCAATAAGTAATGCGCCGCCTTCCTCGGGAACCTGACTGCTATTGACCACGCGTAGTTTATACACTGAATGCGCAAGAACCCAATTCACTAATCTCACTAAAGCAATGGGCAGATTCAAAACAATATAGATTGTTGCGATTGCAGACAACGCAGCTACGATCCAAAAGATCTTGTCCGCGCCAATTGCCAATTGCCCTCCAAAAAACCATAAAAATCCGCCTGCCAAAAGAGATCCAAAAGAAGAAACAATATTCAACACAGAAAGATATTGCCCTCTCTCGGCTGTAGGGCTATATCTTTGAAAAAATGCATTTAAAGGAACAATGTAAAAACCTGCACAAATACCAAGAATAAAAAGCATGGCTAGCGCCACATAAAAATTCCCGCCAAAACCCAACAAAAAAGACATGGCCGTAATGCCAAAAGCTCCTAACGGTACAAGGCCAAGCTCTACCTTACCCTCGGAAGCTCCCCCGGCGAGAACGCTTCCAGAGGCAATCCCCAGAGAAACAGCAACCAACAGAATACTAATCTGGATCTGCCCAACATTAAGAACATGGGCTCCATAAATCAATATATTCATTTGAAAAACTGCGCCAAGAAAATTAAAGAAAGCTAACGCAATCATGGTAAGGAAAAGCCCGGTATCTTTTTTAATACCAGTTAAAGCGCTCCATGTGCCGGACAAAAATCCCTGCTGCTTCAAACATTCTGAGCGCTCAGAACGAATAATAAAGCTCGCCCCAAAGCCAACCAAAGCCAGCAAACACATTAAAAGCCCTGCATAATACAAATGATTATTATAAATCTTGAACAACAACCCTCCCGCTGCTGTTCCTAAAATAATCCCGACAAATGTACAGAGTTGAATATATCCGTTACCCTTTGAAAGTTCTTCCTCGCTTAGCATCTCCGGAAGGATCCCGAATTTGGCAGGGCTAAAAAGCGCGCTATCAACCATAAATAAAAATAAAGTCCCGCATAAAAACCATAAATTTCCTGTCCACAAAGCCCAGCTGGCTAATAAGGCAAAGGCTACCTTAATAATACCCATGAAAATAATAACAGACCTCTTAGAAAAATGATCGGCCATATATCCAGCAAAAGGAGAAAAAATCACAAAAGGCAGGATGTACAAAATCCCAACAATGCTGACCGCTCGAGTAGCCGCTTCCGAAGATATTAATACTTGAATAACATAGAGTGAAACAACCACCTTAAACAAACTATCGGTAATCGCACCCATAAATTGCGCAGTCAATAACGCTTTAAATGATCCGGATCGACAAGTCTTTTCCATAATGATCCTCCGTAACGTCAGCCCCTCTTTTTACAAAATTTATCCCAAACACTTATTCTTCTAAATTAATAGTTAACTAGTCAACTATATTGCTAACTTTTCTCAATCTTTCAGATTGCGAAACCATTTAATCATCATTTCAGCAAGAATCTTTTGCTCAGCCCCAGACAGCTTATTCATAGCTTCTTTCATCGTTTTCATATACGCTGGCCACGCATCATCCAAAACCTGAGATCCTCTTTTTGATATGCGAGCCACCTTGATCCGCTTATCACCATCGCGCCCAACGCGCTCAATTAACTTCTCACGCTCCAATTTATCCAAAAGACGCGTCATATTCGACGCAGTGACGATCAAACGCTTCCCAATTTCCATCTGACTAAGCCCTTTTTCTCCTCCCTGCTGCTTAATAACCATCAAGACGTTCATTTTGGCTGGCGTTAAAGCAAGAGCATCTAATGATTTGGCTACCTTATCAAAAAGTACTGCATGGACGAGAACCAGTCCATAGAAAGCTTCTTCATAATACCGCCCCTTTCCAACTTCTACCCCGAACGCCTCTAAAGCATTCATCGAACATCCTCCATTTCTTCTTGAAGCATAGCACAATATAGTTGACTTGTCAACTATATGATAGACTAATCGTAAATATTCAAATTCTTTAGCCAAGTCCTGTTAAATAATTTTATTTTCTAAGCAATATAATTTCAATCTCTTAATAGGATCCATGCAGAGCAACTTCTATGCTTTATCTATGGTTATGCTATCACCGGATCCGGCACCACATCCCCAAACACCAACTTATCCAACCTCTCTCCGACACCGATGTGCGTATTGGGCAGAACATGCCCGTAGCGGTCAATGGTGGTCTGAATAGAGGCATGGCCAAGCTGGGATTGGATAAACTTGATATTCTCATTCTGGGCAATGAGGAAGGTGGCATAGGTATGGCGTAAATCGTGGAAGCGGATTTTGCGAAGCCCGGCGCGCGTGAGCGCAGGATCAAATTCTCGGGCAACAAAATTAGCCGGATCCACCGGATTGCCCTGTTTATTGCAAAACACCAAATCATCCCGGCCGATAGGCGCTGTTATTCGGTGAATCTCAAGCATTTTTTTAAGCTCAGGCGACATGACAATCGTTCGGCACGAACGCTTCGTCTTCGGTGACAAAAAACACCAAAGAGGCCCTTTATAATCGGACGCTAATTCACGCTTAACATGCCAAAAAAGATTTCGTCGAACACAGATCATATTTTTATGCCAATCGATATCACCCCATTGAAGGCCGAATATTTCTCCGCGTCGCATTCCAGTCATGGCCGCTAATTGAATTACTGTCCGGCACGGCTCATCAGCATGCTTTAACAATTCACGAACTTCTTCCGGGGTGAGAAAATCCATTTCTTTGTGATCATCGCGGATGTGTTCAATATCCCACGCTGGATTTTCCCGCAAATAACCCCAGCGCTTCGCATGCTTAAACATGGTCTTAAGCATCACGATAAAATTATTAACTGTTTTTGGTTTTCTGCTTTTAATCGTACGGGAAATAAAACCACGAATATCAGTTTCATGAATCAGAACAAGCGGCATCCTGCCAAAAGCCGGATTAAAATGACAACGCACTGCATCTCGATAATTACGCAATGTTGATGGTTTGACATGAACCGAAGCATAGTCATTGATCCACTTCTGGGCAAATTCCTCGAATGAAATTTCCTTTAACTCAGAATACGTCCCTTGATTAACCTGACGCATGGTTTCTTCAAGCTCGCGCTCAGCGTCCTTTTTATTAGGCCCGATTGTTTTAAATATCGGCTTCTTGCCAACACGGTAAAAAATCCCATAAACCCGCTCCGGGTGATTACAGGACTCAAACTGATTACGTCCTTCCCGTCGGCAAATCTTACAACGTTTTACAATACAACCACGAGCCATAAGTAAACATCCTTAATCAATATGAACAAGGTTAAACAAGGGAGCGTATTGTGCCATAACGTTCCCCGCTGGCAAGTCCTTTCAATCTTTAATTGCTTCTGAGCGTTCTCGGAAGAATGCCACGACCTCTTCTGCGTTAAACCGGACATACTTGCCGATTCGCACATGCGGAATCGCCTTTGCCCCTAACCGAGTACGCTGATAAATCCAGCTAACCGGCACGTTAATCTTTTTCGCTAATTCTTTCACTGTTATTAAATTATCCGTCTGCATTTTTTGCTCCTATCTATTTGATGTTTTTAAGAATAACTTTAGCTACAATTTTTCATTTTTATAAAAACCGCGTGCGGAGGAAGAGTGGAAGGTGACCTCTTCTGCCAAGCGCATTTACTTGGCAAAACATTTGCGGCTGACGGTAGCACAACCTCAAATATTTCTCCGCATTATGGCCGTCAATCTATGCCTCAACAACTTGCGGCTCTACGGGAATAACCTCATATTGATCCCTATATTTTTTAAGAACAGCAGCACATCTCTCCTCAAGATTAAACGTATCGAGCCAGTGATCTTTGTTTTCACATTCACGATCAACTTGGGCAATGGTTGGTTTCTGGGCTTGCTCTAAAGCCTTGTTTTTCTCAGACTCAAACTCCTCAAAGAATGGATCTGATGAGCCAAGCGCAAAGCTCAAGCCGTCGGAAAGTTTTCTCCTTGCCAGTTCTGGATGGCCGTAAATACTCAAAGCCATGCCAAAAAGATTTCCTTTGGCTTTAGCAAATTCCCGCATCATTTTCTCGCGATCCTGATTTAATTTCTTGCGATCATCAATTAACTTCTTTGCCTCCTCCTCTTTGTGTACTTGCAAGGCTTCATAAAGTTTCTTCTGTAACTCTTCGATGCTTTCTGCAGCGATCTCAAGATTAAGAATGGATTCCTCATAGGACTTATCAGCGTTTTTGATAATATCAGGACTGATTTTCTCACCGCACATGATCCGGCTTCGGACTTCTTTACAGAACGCCTTTGACTTATCGCGTTCTTTTTCGTACTCTTTCTGTTTTATCTCCAAGGCGACAATCTGTTCGGCGACTTCTTCATAGCTCACCTTGCCGTTTAACACATTTAAGAAATTAAGTTTCATAAAACACCTCTTTCATTAATTTTATTTTTTACTACATTAGCATTGTTGTTTTTTACCTATCCACCTTGCTGCTGATTGCCTTCGATTGTCCATGCTCTTATTTTTGCCTTGGCATTTCGAACGCCTCCTTCGATCTTAAAATCATCTCTTTCCATTCATGTCCATCAAAAATTAAACATCCAAAACAACGCTTAAACATAAACAATTACTATCAACAGCTAACTAGGACATTGAGTGACATTGCATGTCACTTCGAATAGCGTCAAACATCCCAAACCAAACCCAAACATTAACAGCCACCATTAATACTTTTTTCAGCGAATTTATGTTTTACTGACATGCGAATGTCACCTCATGTCCGAATGCTTTACGAACATTACGCACGACAAACCAACAATACAAAGGCACATTAACCATCATTGAAAATTTTTTGCCCTTCGAGTGACACTGACATCGATTTTTAAAATTTGTATCACTGACAACCTGCGCCTCGCCCGACCCGCAGCCAAGCCCCCTCCCGAGGACCCGCGATCACCTATCCCTCATCGTCCGAGGGATTATTCTTAAGCAATGACAAAGAACGCTAACCAACGACTATCCTCGACGAAGTTTCCTTCCTTCTTCGTTCCACTCATCAGCTAATCTTTGAAGCGTTGCATCCCACTGCTTATAACGCTCTGCTTGTTCTTGATCAGCTTGACACAATTCCTTTTCCATAACGACTCACCTCCTTTCAAGCAGACTCTACAAAAACCTGATTTAAAACATCCCTGTCGTATCCGCGTTTACAAAAGAACTCGATCGCCTTCTCTTTGCCCCCTAAAACCGAAACTCCATCCCGAATTCCTTGCTTTTGATCTTCAGTTAGATTCCGTAAATCTTGATTTCCAACTTCATCACACCCTTTATTTATTTTCTTTATTATTACTTTATTCGGGGTGACATTTTGACAGGCTTTGGAAGACAAATTGACACCCTTTAGAGACAAATTGTCATCCTTTCCTATGGCAAAGCATGACATTTTGTCACCCTTTGGAGTGATCCAGTATTTTGTCGCCCAGCCTTTGCAAACCCCCGGCTCAATTCTGATATAACCCTGTTGTGCAAGAAGCCTTTTGGAACGAAAAACGGTCTTTTGTGATTGATACAGCTCTTCCGCAAGCCGTTTATCTGCGTAATAAAACGATCCATCAGGCGCCAAGCGATCCTTTTGAGAAAAACTTTTGTGTTTTGATAACAACATAAAAAACATTTGTCGGCTACTCGGTGTTAATTCTTTCATGATTTTGTTCCGCCACCTTTTCCATCAATTCTTGATATTTGTTAATCACAGCGCTATGCACCGCTTCCCCGGCTCTTTTAGTTATAGGATGAACACACTGGATCCTTTTGCCGCTAGGAAGCACTTTATCTGGATAAACCAAACGAAAGCCGTCCTCCGTCGATGGAGAGGTATAAAGTGCGACATCGCCGACGAAGAATGAATCATTCACAACAAATGACACAAACGCCACCAGCCCCTTGTTGGGCTTTATCGGCACAATTTGTATTTCTGAAAGCTTAATCGTCACTGTTTTTTCTCTCCTCTAAAATAAAAATCCCGTGTAACAACCTTCATTACACAGGATAACATAGGACTAAACAACATCTAGGAAGGGATAAGCCCCTATCTTATTTCTCTAAAACCTCCGTCGATATAGTACTTGGCCTGAAGATAATGCTCATTAACCCGCTTGATTAAACTCTCAATATCAATCTTTGGATTTAAGCCAAGACACTGATCATGTTCTTTGGGATACAGCTTCTTTGCAATTCTATCAAAAGTCCATTTTGTTTCTTTCTTTAAAGTATAAACATTCAAATATAATTTCAATTTATCGGCTCTCTGCCTTGTCCGTATAAATTGAGCATGATAGGTAAAAAACTTTTCTCTCCACAATTCATCATTAATGGCCTCAACAATATTATCGAAAGGCGCATTTCCATCAATTAAGACCTTAATAAAGAATCCCTTTTCCTTTTGATCTCCAGGCACTGCCCCGTGCTTGAGAATATCCTCAATATCATTGCTATTTAAAATTCCATTTAATTTTTCATCCGCGACATCAAGCCGGTACACTCCTGCCACCCAAAATTTAATCTGAGCATAAACTCCCTCGAGAGTCAGCATGTCTTTTATTGAATCTTCGAACAGGCTTTTCTCAAGCAGATATTCTTTTGTTCCTTCTTTATTGGTTTTCTCAAGCCTTAAAAGTCTATGCCAATGTTTTTGCCGCTTTGAAACCTTGTTTGGCAAATACAATTCTTTTAATAAAACAAAAAATGACAAATCGGGCCTTAAGGGATTAAAAAGCTGATATGTCTTGGCGAAATATTTCATAGCCTCTTTTTGATCGACTCCCCGCTTCATTGATCCATCCCGCTCAAAATATTTGTAATAATCTTCAATGTACTGCAGGTTCCTCCTCATGAATTCCCATTTTAATCCATAAAGTTGGTATTGGTCACTGCTGTATAAGTTTTTAGGTTTCTTCACTTTTTCACCCATTCACTTTCTCGATAATCTTCCATATTTTTTGTCTATTCGAGGATTTGCTTCATCATAGCAAAGAATAAACAAAAAAGAAAAAACAATATTAATGATGACAGACGATGATACAAACACCCTATGAAGCTTGCTAGCACGGTGCTAGCACGGAGGGGTTTTGCCATAAAACCAAAAAGGAGCCAATGACATAAGTCAATGACTCCTAATCGGTTACGTTGGTTGCGGGGGACCGATTTGAACGGTCGACCTTCAGGTTATGAGAGCGTTAAATGATTTTCTTAATTCTTGCTGATTTTATATAATCTTTTATCTTGGTAAGGGTTATAACGATTTTGACTATTTAGTGTTTTATGGTGTTTTATCGCTTTTGCGCCTGTTGCATTAGCAAGACATTAGCAAAAAATCTAAATTGGACGTAGGGAATAATTACTACTTGAGCACAAAATTGCCTTCTCAACCTGATTTAGGCTTTCGGAAGATTTAGAGTCGAAGATTTGGGAATCCAATTTGGACCCAACACCATACTGATCACAAGGCAAAAGATGTCCATATCGATCTATAGTTGTCTGAATTGAAGCGTGTCCAAGCTGGCTTTGGATAAATTTAATATTCTCGCCTTGAGAGATTAGCAATGAACAATAGCTATGCCTTAAATCATGAAACCTTATTCTTCGCAATCCAGCCATGCTTAAAGTCGGTAAAAACTCCCTTTTAACCATATTATCGGGATCAAGGGGATTTCCGTCCTTATTGCAGAAAACAAGGTCGTAAGCACCGTTTGCTGAGGAAATACGGTGGATTTCAAGTGCCTCTTTCAATCTCGGAGTCATTACAATGGCCCTTCTTGATCGTTTAGATTTTGGCTCAATAAATCTCCACCGCTTATCTAATTCTTTGTTTTCCTTACGCATAAGCCAATACAGGCTTCTCCGCACAAAAATAGTATTATTATTCCAATCAATATCGCCCCATTGAAGCCCTAATATCTCTCCCCTCCTCATTCCCGTTAGAATAGCTATTAGAAATATAGTCTTGAAAGGCTCTTGGGATTGCTTTAAAAAGAGACCTATCTCTTCTGGCGCCAAGAAATCCATTTCCTTATGATCGAGAGGAAATGGCTTAATTTCTTCTGCTGGATTAGAAGAAATATATTTTAAACTTTTGGCGTAATTAAATATCATTAACAAAACTAAACGAATATTATTAACAGTATCAGCCGATCGCTCTCCCCTGATTTTGTTTAATACCTGCTCTATTTTTTCTCGGTTTATATTGGCAAGAAAGTCGCTTCCAAACGAAGGAATCAAATGATGATTTAAATCACCTTGATAGCCCCTAAAAGTCGAAGGCTTTACCCTTTGAAATTTTGACTCTAGCCACTTTTGCGAGAATTCTTGAAAGGTAATATCGGAGGGCTTAAAGAATGTTCCTTGGGCTATTTCAGAAAGTCTTTGTGACAATAAGCGTTCAGCGTCTTTTTTATTTGGTCCAACCGTTTCCCATTTTTGCTTCTTACCGACATAATATACGATGACATAGGTGTGACTGATCCCGTTTTTTGGTTCTTTGTAAAGCCTTTTAATGATGCTACCCCTGGCCATATAATACCTCGCTTATTTTTATTATAAGCGTTATACAGCCATATTTCAAGATCTTTTTTTGGATTTCGGACCTGGTCTTCGATCCTTCTTGAGGTAGGATTTTAAAGATGTTTCGTCGAGGAGCCATATCTTGCGAGTATCGGTAAGAGGAGCTTGTCTCCCCCTGAGAACACCTTTGCCGAGCAACAATCGCAAATGCGTCATTGAAAGATGATATTTCTTTGAAGCTTCGTAGGTAGTTATCGGCATGAATGTATTGTATCATTTAGCCAAAGTGGTTTCTTTATTTTTAAAGAATTTTATAACTTCTTCTGAATCAAACCTGATATATTTACCCATCTTGATGAATGGAATCGCTTTTGGCCCCATTCGGGTTCTCTGATAAATCCAGCTTACAGGAACATTAATAATCTCCGCTAATTTTTTTGGTCCAATTAAATTACTTTCCATGCGCAAACCTCCTTTTAGTTAAATAAAATATTTCTTATATTTTTCTTCTCCATTAGCTTCTTGCTCTGGAGTTAGTATTTGCAACTCAGCGTTTATCCAATCAGGATTTTCCTGGTAAGCAACATTTTGAACATCAGGTATCAATTTTTTAAGCAAAGCAATTAATACATGATCAGATTCAAAAGCCCTTTTAACTGCATGTTCTAAAAGGCTTTTTCGCTTCTCTGCTTCAACCTGCTTAATTGCCTCTCTAAGCTCAGCCACAGAAAAGTCCGTCTTGCTCCCTTTTGGCCGACCTTTCGGATTTCCAGACTGTCCTTTTTTAAATGGCATGTCCCTTCCTTTGTTGTTTATTGTTAATAATAATGACTATGACCCTAACTCTATTCTGTTGTCTTTAGTTGTTAGTATTAGTCTTTAGTAACTAGTTTTTAGTATTTAGTAGTAACAACATTTTTATACCTATGCATATTTATTAGCCAAATAGAACTTATCTACCAAAAGACGATAATCGGAGTTTCTGCCTGTATAGCCTGGCTTAAAGTCAATCCAGCCTTGATTAATTAGCATCTTTCGATTGTTTCTTAGAGTAGGCTCGCAAATCCCCGCCTTTTTACATAAATCTTTATTGCTTACGTTAAACCAATACTTTGGCTTAGATCTCTTCTTTTTTGTCAAATAGCGATCTTCCAAGGCAAAAAGAACAAATAGAATCGCTTTTTGGCTTTTACTAAACCCAACGCTTTCAGCATAGATAAAATGGGGCACATAAAAACTCCCCTGGTCAATTATGTCTTCATCCATCAATAGGCTCCAATTTAACGATGCGGTTAGTCTTTTTTAATCCCTTAGTAATAAGCTCTACCTGAGCCAAGCATTCTTTGCCGATAAGATAGGCTGGGTCGAAATCGACCATTTTGTGCTCTTTACCAGCTAAAATTCTGAAGAAATTACACATCTTGCTAGTAGGCCCGTAGCAATCATCTTTTGACTTATTAACGTAACAATTTATCTTCATTCCATCAAATTCTCCGCCTATAACTTGAAATATAAATTCAAAAACTTCATGCCAAGAAAAATTCGTCCTTTCAGTTTTCTCTATATCTACCAAGCGAACTCTGTAGATATCGTCTGGCATAGGTCGATATTTACTCTCATCAAGCGTTATTTTGAAAACACCCTTTTCCATTATTCTGAACACATCCTCTCAATCGATCCCTGATCATATTAAGCGCCTTGTTGTATGTATAAACGTTGGCTAAGGCTCTTTTATCAATGAAATCTTGCTGGAGCTTAATAATTCCTTCTTCATATTGCTGTGAATATTTTATTCTGATAATTTTACGGAGTGAGTTACCCTGCTCAAATATTTCAAATATGCAGCCTGGCAACTCAGATAAGATGAGTGCTGCTAATTTTAGTTCTGAGGTTTCGTAACTTTTTATGAAGTTAATTTGTGTCGTCATTTCAATCAATCCATATCTTTTTCTTTGCAAAATAAAAGAGCCACCAAGGATTTCTCCCTGATGGGCTCTAAAACAAAAAAAGAGTTTACCCAGGTAATTATCCTGAATAAACTCTCATTTTATCGAGTAATAAAAATCAGTTCATAAGATTTTTGGTCCAACCAAGTGACCTCGTGATTTCTCACTTTTTTGAACCTTGGGAACCAAAAACCGATCTGAAAGAGAACAACTCTTAACCTACAATCTTATTATATATGAAATTCAATATATTGAAGCAAAAAGAAAAAATTCTTTTAAAAATGTCCGCTATTCCCTCATCATCGCTATATTCATCTTATTAAACATGGAAAGAAGCACTATCCTGTTCTTCTGCACCTGTTTAGCCTTTTTTAAGGTTTTGCTAAACTTTCATTCCTATGATGAGACATTGAGCTTTTTACTCTAACAATGCGTCTTTGCATTTCATATTATAGCTGTATTTAAACTCTGACATTTCGGACAAATTTTCTTTCCACGCATAAGAATCCAATAAATTAAGCCAGGGAAGAAGAAAAAGAGCAAAAGGATAAGTAAAATTAATGACGCTTTAGTTGTTTCAAGGACATACTTCATGCCCCCTACAAATCCACAATTAACACATTTTCGCTTGTTTCTCTCTTCCCAAATTGCCTTTTGTTCTTCTTTTGTTTTAAAAAAGCCCATTCGCCCCTCCTTTGTTAAAACTCGATAAACTTCTCCACCCTTGAATGACGGAGATCATCACAGCAAAAGTCCATCATTATGCTATTTGCTTCCAATGCTTATTTCAGCTCCTGCAGCTATAGCTTCATTTTTTAATTTACGACTACCCTTTTTGTGACGCTTACGATGACGAACAGGTCCAGTGCTTTCAACTTCTTCGGAGATAACCCGAGCAATCGCCGATGAAATATCATCTGTGCTAAACCTATTCTTATAAACCCGCTTTAATTCTTTACGAAGAAAATTTATAACAGGTTTCGCATAAAAAAACTTTGAAAGGTTAACTGGGTCTAAAGCTGAAGCCTTATGCCATAAATTATCCAATCCCCGATGGACTACTAATGGTTTCGTCAAATACTGGAGGTATTCCACTGATAACTTCAGTTTTGATTCATCTGACAAATCAAGAGAAAAAACCTGACGGTAGCCAATTGGCTTATCAAAAATAATGCGATAAAAATCAAATTTCTTTCCATTAGTCAAAAGTGCCCACTCAATTCCCTCATTAGCAGCGTAATTAACTGCTTGTCGTAAATGTTTTGCAGACAACTCGATCGGCATAGCTTTAACTTCAACAATAAAAAATCTTTTGCCTCGAACCTGAACTATATAATCAGCGTAAGTCCCCCGTATCATATATTCGGTTTTGATTTCATCAAGACTCACAAACCCCAAAATATCAGATAAAAACTCATTCATCATCAATCTTGTGGCAGATTCGCCAAGTTCAGAATATTTACCTGTTAAATATTTCTTACGAAATTTTCTCAATAATGCTAACATTTTTCTTTTTTGTGTTATTGATAGCTGTTTCATCTTTCCTCTCTTTTCTTAACCCTTGTTTAACCTTTATTAACAGGATTTAACCATGACGGTTCTGAGCTCACGCTTGCTCTCAAGCATAATATTAACACCCAACGCCTTTGGTGTAAAGAATTGCGTGTTAGCCCTATAATTTGGGCATGAACGACGATCGCGAAATAGTTCGGAAATTCTCTACAAAGTTAAGAGAATTGAGAGAAAAGAATGGATTGACTCAGGAAAAACTTGCAGAAATTGCGGATATTTCTTATAAAAATGTTCAATACCTTGAATCTAAAGATCCTACCTGCCCAAGCCTAATTACTATCGAAAAACTCGCCAAAGCATTTAAAGTCAGTCCTTCAAAATTACTAGATTTCAAATAAACCCTTGCGGATTGCCTTAAAATTTATATAATCTCTTTTCAAATCAGCATATGTTTCATTCTGCCTCAAGCCTTATAAATTAACAAGAAACTAGTGATTGCTTCCTGTAAAATGTTCTTCTTGGAAAGAAACCTTTTCTTGTTATAATAAAAAAATGATTAATATCGAAAATATAAGCAAAAATTATGGGAATCTTAGCATCCTTCAAGATGTTAATATCCAGGTCGATTATGGTGATTTGTTTGGACTTTTAGGTCCAAACGGTGCTGGAAAAACCACCCTGCTACACATTATCTCTGGGCTTATCAATCCTTCCGCAGGTTACGTAAGATTTTCTGATCATAGCTCATCTTGTAAATCTCCTAAAATTGGTATGCTCTTCGAGAATCCAAGTTTTTATGAATACCTTAATGCCTATGAAAATATTTCTATCGTGGCTCGCCTAAAAGGATACAGCGACAGGAATCATCTTTTAGCCTTGCTTGAGACGGTCTCGCTTTCAAATAATGCTTCCAAAACTGTAAAAAAATACTCTCTTGGCATGAGACAAAGATTAGCTCTAGCTTGTGCCTTAGTCGAAAACCCAGAAATCCTCTTGTTAGACGAACCTACGAATGGACTTGATCCAGAAGGCACATATACATTTTTATCACTTCTCAAGAAAATGACTTTAGAGAAGAAGAAAATAGTGATCATTTCGAGCCACCAAGTATTAGAGGTTGAGCAGCTTTGCAACAAAATAGCCATAATTAATCAAGGCAAGATAGTTTGCCAGGGGAATCTCGCTCAACTGCTAAACGACAAAAAAGAATCTTTTCTTGTGGATGTTCACAATTCATCTGACTTTGAAAAATGCCTTCAACAAAATAAGACCGTGAAAAACTATACATTAATTTCATGTAAAAGCTCTCTGCGGGATTTTTACATATCAACAATGGAAAGAAGCCGCCATGCAAAACCATCTTAAGGCAAGCCTCATAATTGAATTAATAAAAATGGCTAAGCAAAAACTTAATTATATATATTTTGCTATCATAGGCATCTGCATTCTAGCTACTTTGGTTGGAATAAACTTCATAGGAGAGGCGAAAAGCGTAAATGAAGGATATCGATATCTTTTATTTGCCCTACAAACAATATCCATAACAATATTACCAATCTTATTATTAACATATTCCTGCCACTCAATTTCTTCTGAAATAGAATCTGGCACCATTCGCAACCTTCTAATCTGTCCTCATTCTAAGACTACCTTCTTAACATCCAAAATAATAACGAGTCTTTTCTTCCAAGTATTAATTATGAGTTTCTCGATCTTAATGATTTTCCTAATTGCAAATTCTACCTACAGGTTCGGGAACATAAGTGAAGATGGGATAATAATTCTGACAAAATGGGCATTTTGGTCAAGCTTTTTCAAATCATATCTCTTACTTTTTCTTGTCTTATCTACAATGACATTTCTTGGCTTTCTAGTTTCTTTAATATTGCCGACCAACTTTAATGCAACAGGAATATCAATCTTGCTATATTTACTTCTAGAAACAATAAAAACTCCGCTACACATTAACAAAATAATTTTTTCCTCCTATATAGAAGTCCCCCTTAATCTTCTTAGCGAGCAAATAGAAGGGTTCCCCATAAACTGGCAAGCACAAATCCAGCCCTTATTGACAGTTTCCCTGTCATGGATTGCCTTTTTTCTAGCAATATCGTTCCTTATTATAAAAAAACGTGAGTTTCGTTAAAATGTTCTTAAAAAAAATTCTTCTCTTAGGTGCCTTCCTTCTCCTTATTTCATCAGCTATGGCGGCTGTGGAACCTTATTCATCCATAACGCTCTCCCCTGACCACAAAATCTACTATCTCTCATATTGTGATCTTGATAAAAATGGACTTAAAGATATTGTCGTTGCTGATAAATTCAACATCAGTATTTTCCTTCAAATGTCGAATAAATCATTTACGAAATTTACAATAAAATCTACAAAAGAAATAATCGCAATGAACTCTCTTCGTCTTAGTTCTAATCGCCAAATCATTGCTTGCCTAGGACAAAATTCTATATTTTATTTCTCCTGGAATAAAGAAACTGGCATCGAAGGACCTTCTTGCTTATGGAAGTCTGACAATTACGCCTTAATTGAGAAATCAAAAAACCTAAAAAATTTCAATTTTGTCACTGATTTAGACAGCGACGGAGAAGATGAAATCATCATCCCTGAAAATGAAGGAATCTTAATCTTATGGCTAAAAGATCTAAGCAATATCCACACATCTTTTATAAGCCTAACGGATAACGCTGAAACTTTTGATTCTCGCATCCAACCATGGATTGAAAGCAATCAAGAAACTCCTAACGCATACGATAAAGGATTTTTCTTTTCTCCGTCTTTTTATAAAAATGTAACTTATTGGCTTCAAGATTTCAACAATGATAACCTTCTTGATATCATTTCTATAATTCAAATTGATTCTAAACCTACGCTCAAAGTTTATATTCAAAATATAGATCACTCCTTCAAAAACCCACAAATTATTGCCCTTCCATCTCCAACTGACAAAGAATTTGATGAATTTAATCTCCTAAGCTCTCGAAAAGGCAACCCATCAGACCTTGTTGCAACTTCTATTGCCCGCCCTATGCGTATTGATGATCCTATCTTTCCAATCTTAAAAATAGCTTTTTTCAAAGGTAAAAAATCCTTTCAATTTGACAATAAAGCATACAAAGTTCTCAAAACAACCCTTTTACCAGGCTTAAACAATATCTTGTCTATTGACAACAAAGAAACATATGGAATCCTCTTTTCTCCGCCATCATTGAAAATAAGCTCTAAAGAATCTATCCTTGAAGTCTTGCGGAGTCAGAAGATTTCGTTCACTTTAAGCTATATTCCTGTGTCAAATTCGCAAACCGCTGAAATTTCAAACATTAATAAAAATTTTATTTTCTCAATATCAAAGAAAAATCTCGAAGAATCAAATCAGTTCATAAAAATGATTGATTTTGATGAAGATGGGATAAAGGATTTTTGTATCTTGAAAGAAAATAATACTTTAGAGATAAGCACAATAAAGAAAAAAGATAGCTCTCTGCATATTTCTAAAATGATAAATATTCCCATGCCCTATAAAACATCAGAAATAACATTTATGGATATCAATTCTAATGAAATAAATGAAATCTTGGCAATTGATAGTTCGAGCAAGATTTTGACTGTTATTTATCCTGGAAAAATATGAAATACCTTTATATTTTATTAACTTTCCTTATGTTATTCAAAGAATCCCCTTGTGCTGCCAACCCTGAAAATCTATCTTATTTCTACGTTGATCTTAACAATGATGGGGAAAAAGAAAAAATAGAAATTCTACCACATGAATTAAGGATTTCTAGAAAATACCAAGATGGGCAGTGGGGGCAAGCAGGCACTATAGAGCTTAACATGAAAGAGGTAGACAAATTCTATCAGTATGATGTCATCAACGAACGGAAGCAATCATTACCAGGGTACAACCCTGATTCTCAAGCTGAGTTTAATCCTCTATCAGACACCTTAAGATATAAAATAAGTAAGAACACGTTTTCTAAAGAACGATTCTTGTTCTTAGACATAAACAATGACGGGCTGCTCGACTTGATAAAAATCGGGGAACCTCCTCAGGATAATCCATCATTATATAAACAAGAAATCTATTACCAAGACAAAGATTGTAAATTCTCAAAAAGTCCTGACAAGACTATACTCTCTAGGGGGAGTTCGTGGATTTCTGGAATTTATTTTGATATCAACAAAGATGGCATACCTGACAAGATTGATGTTAAATATGAAAAATACGGCATTTTGTTAGCGTACACGAAATGTATTATTAAAGTTTACTTTTTTGACAAAGAAAAAAATGCCTATCCAGAGATCCCAAGCACAAAAATCATCGCTCAGGGTCTTTTTGAGAAAAATCTTAATTTTCGTGATATAAACAATGATGCTTATCCAGATTTGGTAATAACTGATATGCCTATAAAGCCGACCTCTATATCAGATGCTATTAATAAGCTCCTAGGAAAAAACATACCCGTAAGTCTAAACTTTTACCTATATGACAAGGGGACTGAGAGATATCCCCCAGCCCCATCCTTTGTCACAATAATAAACCTAGATATTACAAAAAACTTTTCAATATCGATCGATTCTGATATTAACGGGGATGGATATAGAGACCTCTCAGTTATGCAATTAAACCAAGCTAAACGCTATATCTTTGATCCTCAAAAATATCAATTCTTTGAAACAAAATAGTCGCAAAGAACTATTGCACTTCTGCTGTAACATCGCCTGCCGTATAAGATTTGACTTCTGTTCCAACTGGGAAAGATGCGTCCTTTCCAGACATTAACAAGAACAAAGGACAACAAATAACTCCTCCTGCGACAGCTGTCGTAACCTCTTCCTTCCCTCCCTGAGTCATAGTAGCACGTAAAGGAACGTTTTGTCCGTCTACAGATTTTGTTGAATCCACTGAAAACTGAATCATACCAGCCTTCCCAACCATTCCTGTCTTCTCGCATAGAGTTACAGTCGCTAGCCCAGGTGTTCCAGCTTTAATAACAATTTTATTATCAATAACAACATCTCGAGCAACTTCTAAATTTATCGCCTCATTAAGATTCTTCAACTTAGAATTTACCTCTTCTACTAATCTCAGCACGACTGGCGTTCCATTAGGAATCTTCACTGTGCCAGGATTTGCATAAGACATACTCAAGGTTAGAAACACAAACACAAAAACAACTAAAACCCCAGAAATACATTTCCTAGAAAAACCCATTTTCTCCTCCTTTTTATTGTTTAATTTTTACATCATTTTCCGTATAAGCCTTCACCTCTGATCCTACAGGAAAGGATGCTCCTTCTCCCTGAATTAACCCAAATATTGGACAGCAAACATATGCGGCACCAGCAGAAAGAACCTGCTTGCTTTGCCCTGTTCTTGAAAGAGTTGCTCGAAGAGAAATTCTTTGCCCATCAACAGCTTTTGTTGAATTAACAAAGAATGAAATTGTCCCTTCCTGTCCAAGAACATCTGGTTTTGCACAAACGCTAACTATCCCTTCAGCACGAGTTCCTGAGCTTATCAGGGTTTTTCCATCAACAACAAGATCCTGCACGACCTCAAGCTGAACCATGTCATTTACATTCTTTGTTTTTGTACTCACCTCTTCGGTAAGTCGAAGAATAACAGGGGTTCCATCTCGCAATAAAACATTTTGCTCGGCAAAAAGCACTGCTTGTAAAATAAAGATGTTAATAATCAGAACGGTGAAAATCTTTAAAAAATGACTTCTCATAGCCATTGTCTCCTTTTGAAAAAAGCTAAACAGCGATACTGCAGTGGAAAAACAATTAATCCTAGTCCAGATCCTGCCAACAAGCCAGTAACGATTCGCAAAGAATTATTGCTTTCTCTCCATCCAAAATACTGAGTTAACCCATCAACCCAACAAGGCAAGGTAAGCAAAAGGCTTATTTTCCAATTAATCCTTTGCGTCCGATGGTAGAAAAAAAATGTTCCGAAAGCCAGTAAAGAAAAGTAAATAGAAAAACATCTGGCACAAATAGCCATGTTAGAAGTCTCAATAAAAATACAATGCGTAGGAATATGATGACATAATTTAGAAACGCTTTTGTAGAAAAAAGAGGATATTTCCAATCTCTGGTATTCTAAAATAGGAGCAAGAAGAGAGGCACTAACTATAAAAAGAAGAACAAGCAAAGGGGCAAGAATGAGAAATGTTTCAGCTTTTTCCTTAAGCTTCATGAAGTAATTTTGCCTGAAGCATCAATAAAAGTCAATCACTTTCTACTACACCTTTATTATACATTACCACCCATAATACGCAAAAAACCCAACAAGTCCACCTACCGCAGCAACATGCCATCCTGTTTCTGATTTCAATAAGAGAACAACCAAAGAGGCTGTAAGCACAAAGGTTATACCTCTGCAAACACCTTTTACCCCAGCCTTCCTTTCATTAAATGCTTTGAGTATCCATTCCATATGTCGATCCTTTCATTCAAACTATTTTCTGAAAGCCTGAGAAATGCCATAAGCAGCTCCTAAGCCGAGAAGCGTCCCGATGGTGCCATTAACCTGCTGAGAACTACAGCCAAGACCACATGTTGCCAACAATGCTATCGCTATCCAAGTTTTTATTACCTTAAATTTCACCCTTGCTCCTTTCGATAACATTAAATTACCCTTAGCCAACAAGAAATTCTAATATATTAATATTATCTGGTTAATTAATAACAAACAAGGATTAAAGATTATATTTAATTATGGGCAAAATACGGATATTTAAAAATTTACCAAGACCAGCTCAATCCTATAGAGACAAACATTGCTTTTTATTAAAATTCAGAAATTATAAGCAATCTTCCAAGAATGTCTTTGAAAAGATCATCAACTAAAATTACATTAGCATAACCTTAGCATGGCGAGTTTTCCACAGAAACCAAAAAGCCAGCCGATGATGTAACTCATTGACTGGCTTTACTTTAAGTTGGTTGCGGGGGTACGATTTGAACGTACGACCTTCAGGTTATGAGCCTGACGAGCTGCCGGGCTGCTCTACCCCGCGTATCCTTTAAACCCTAAACTCTAAATCCTAAACAATATCCAATGAACAATGACTCAAACGCTTTACCATTAAAACCTTAAAACTTCGTGCTTGTTTAAAATTTCGGATTTCGTGCTTCATATTCACTCGTGCCAATTCCTCGCAAAAGCACGGTTTTATTACTCCGGAACAACCTTGTAAACTTTTTCGCCTTTACGAATAAGCCCCATGCGTTCACGAGCCACTTTTTCTAAATATTCCGGATCGTGTTCCAGGCGTTTATGTTCTTCTAAGAGAGCGGCTTCTTCTTTTTTCAAATCTTCGATCTGCTGTTTATACTGCGCGTTCTTATGTTTCAAATCTTGCATCTTTGTATATGATGGCAAGAAAAAAACAAAAATAACAACGGTCAAAAGAAAAAGTCCAAGCGCACTTTTCAACATAATATTTCGTGAAACGTTAAGCGTGAAATGTGAAACGAAAAATGAACGAAATGCGCTTCACGCTTCACGAATGACAATCTTTTACCAGATCTTTCCCCAGAGAGGGCCGGCGCCCCTTGATCCCACAGCTCGCTTAACGCTCGCTATGTTCTCTCGGGATTTGGCCCGCAAGGAAATTTTACCAAATTTTTCCCCATAACGGGCCGGCATACACCGCTTTGCTGCCAAGTTCTTCTTCAATGCGTAAAAGCTCGTTATACTTACAAAGCCGATCGGTTCGTGAAAGCGATCCGGTCTTGATCTGGCCAACGCCGGTCGCCACAGCCAAATGGCTGATCGTCACATCCTCGGTCTCGCCGGAGCGATGAGAAATAACCGATGTATATTTATTTTTCTTTGCCAAGGCGATCGTATCCAGTGTTTCCGAAAGGCTTCCGATCTGATTAACCTTGATCAAGATAGAATTCGCGACTTTTTTGTTGATCCCTTGGGTCAAAAGCTTGACATTGGTCACGAACAAATCATCACCGACAATTTGAATGGTCTCGCCAAGTTTTGCCGTGAGACTTTGCCATCCGCTCCAATCATTTTCATCCAAGCCATCTTCAATGGAAATGATCGGATATTTTTTCACGAGATTGGCATAAACACCGATCAACTCTTCGGAGCTGATTTGTTTTCCGTCAAAACTGTAGCTTCCATTCTTATAAAATGAAGATGACGCGGGATCAAGCGCGATCAGCACATCTTTGTCCGGGCTATAGCCTGCCTTTTTGATCGCTTCCACGATCAATCGGAGGGCTTCTTCGTTGCTGGTAAGATTCGGGGCAAATCCGCCTTCGTCTCCCACCGAGGTAGAAAGTTTCTTGGACTTCAAAATACTTTTTAAATTGTGAAAAACTTCCGCGGCCATGCGAAGGGCCTCTTTAAAGGTCTTGCCGCCAACCGGAGCGATCATAAACTCCTGGATGTCTAAATTGTTATCCGCGTGCATCCCGCCGTTTAAAATATTCATCAAAGGGACGGGGAGGATCTTTGCGTCTTTGCCGCCCAGATAGGCATATAACGGCATTTTTTTATCAAGCGCGTCTGCCTTCGCCACCGCCATGGAAACTCCTAAGATCGCGTTCGCGCCAAGCTTGCCCTTGTTATCCGTGCCATCAAGCTTGAGGAGGATTTGATCAACGGCTTTAAAATCTGCCTGTTGGCCAACAACCTTATCCGCCATAACGGTATTAACATTGTTAACCGCCTTGGAAACTCCTTTTCCCATATAACGAGCCTTGTCCCCATCGCGAAGCTCAACAGCTTCATGCTCGCCCGTGGAAGCGCCTGAGGGAACAGCCGCGCGGCCCATAATGCCGGAGTCGAGATAAACATCGACCTCAACGGTAGGATTTCCTCTTGAATCTAAAATTTCACGACCGTGGATTTTAGTGATTTTTGCCATCAAATGTCTCCTTGCGATTATTGTTGCTTAAAATTTTGCCTTTTGAATTCAAATTTTGAATGAATATTTGTCCACATTATCACATATCGTATTTAAAGTCAAGACCTATCACCTGACGAGAAATGGCCTTCGGTACATCTTTTCATTAAAAATTGTTAAGCCGCTTATCTGAAGCAGGACAATTGACTTGGCCTAAGGGATATGTTAATCTTTTAAAGATAAACATAACCCTTTATGAACAAAGGATCTCTATGAAATCAATTGAACGCTTCTTTTTCTTTCTCCGGCTTTCCTGGAAAAAAATCCTTATTCTCTCTTCGCTCATTTTCTTGGTCCTTTTAACCATCTGGTTTCTTTATTATGGGGTAGGAAGTTTTATGACCATGGAGCCCTTTGGCCAACGCCAGCTCATGGCCATGATGGGGATGTATTTTGTCATGTTTATCATTGTCGGGGTTGTCCAATCGCTCATTTTTGGTTTTGTCAACATGTACTTTGTCATGGGCGGCGGTTTTGAAAGCTTAACGCAAAAACGGATCTCCACAGCCAAGGTCAACGTCAGGTGGAGCGAAGTCATCGGCATGGAAGGGGCCAAGCGCGAGGCTTGGGAAATTGTTAAACTCCTCAAAGACCGCAAGCTTGTGCAAGCGATCGGCGGAAAGATCATCAAAGGAACCTTGATGGTCGGGCCGCCCGGCTGCGGAAAGACATACCTGGCCAAAGCCATCGCCACCGAAGCGGATATGCCATTTTTACCATCGGTGGGAAGCGAATTTGTCGGCATGTTCGTCGGCACCGGCACTCAGCGGATGAAAACCCTTTTTCAAGAAGCCCGCACCCTGGCCCAAGTCTACGGCGGGTGCATTATTTTTATCGATGAAATTGATTCCTTTGCCCGTCCGCGCATGGCAGAAATGGGTTTTGGGGCCGGCATTAGCCACAACTCGACGATCAACCAATTTTTGACCGAGCTAGACGGCTTGCGTCAGCATGAAAATAACATCGCGATCCTGGCTGCCACCAACGTCTCCGAAAACGAACTTGACCCGGCGATCATGCGGGCCGGACGTTTTGACCGCAAAATTCACGTCACCCTGCCGAACCTCAAAGAGCGCGAAGAACTTTTTAATTTTTATTTAAAAAAAATCGGGCATGACGATTCCGTGCGCGCGGATGTCCTGGCGAAAAAAGCTGTTTGGTTTTCCCCGTCGGATATCGACAACCTGATCCGGGAAGCCTCCATTATTTCTCTGCGCGAAAAGGTAAGAAAAGTTTCCATGAAAGATCTCTCCGAGGCCTATGACCGCGTGCTCTTTGGCTTGCGTTCCAATATCACGCTCACCGATAAAGAAAAGCACTGGACCGCCTATCATGAAGCCGGCCATGCCGTCATCGCGTATCTGCTGCACCCCACCGATGATGTCATCAAGGCCACGATCATTCCGCACAAGGGCATGCTCGGGTTTGTCTCCCATCGTTCCGCGGAAGAACTGCACACGCACACCAAAGAAAAATTCCTCGCCGATATCAAGGTCAGCGTCGCCAGCTACGTTGCAGAAAAATTAAAATTTGGTACGACTTCTTCGGGTGTCGGCGGCGGGCGTGGAAGCGATTTTGACCATGCCATGCGCATCGCGCACATGATGGTCTATAGCCTGGGCATGGGCAAGTCGGGATTGATCGGAGATTTTAGCGCCCTCACGACCCCATATGGGGCAAGCATGATCTCTCAAAAAACCCAGGAAACTCTCGACGGAGATGTTCAAGATCTGCTTCAGGGTTGCTTAAAGGAAGTCACCGAGACTCTCTCTGGCAAGCGAGAACTGCTTGAGTATTTTGCTCAAGAACTTTTGAAAAAAGAAGAGCTTGAATACGACGAAATTGAAAACATCTTTACGAAATTTGGCATCACGCCGCTATCGCGGATGAATGGTTAAGATGAAAAAACTGTTCCTCGCTGTCTGCCTTCTTACGTTGTTGATTCCTTTGCAAGGCTGTACCCCTCGCGAACAAACCCTTGCGCCCTCCGCAGCGGATCAACTCTTTATCAAGATCATGGACCAGGATTATGACACCAAAGCAAAAACATTTTGGGCGGGAAAAACACTCTGGATCTATTTACCCGATGACACCCGCGAAATATTCACCATTGCCAGCAGTCAAAAAACATCCACGCCCATCAAACGAAAATTCTCCCTGCAATATTGCGACGGAACTTTTGAAGGAAAAACTTTTATCTTTGAATATGATGTCATCGAAGCCACCAAGGTTTCTCCCGGGGGCGGCATCTCCCCGCAATACAGCGAAAGCTTTAACACCCAATACCGTGGCGCCGTGACCGCTGTTACCCGTGCTTATTTTGGCGCGGAAAACCCGCCTGAATTTATTGTGATCGTCCTGGCTGATACAAAAAATGGCCTGGAAGTTCAAAATACAATTTGCACCCTTGATCTAAAAAAATATTACTCCTCCGCTCTTGCTCCCGACGAATACAGCGTACGCGTGTGTCCAGCGAAACAAAAGGAGATGAAAAAATCATCGGCGATAAGGATGGGCGTCATCTCGATATGGCGGAAGTCACCTGGCCGGCATTTTTAAGCAAACAGATCAGCCAGCGTGTTCGTTATAAATTTCAAAATAGCCAATTTCCGCCCAAGGAAACCCCTCAAAGCGAAATCCTGAAAGTCATCGCGACGACCATGATGGTTTATGATTTTCATGATTTTGCGGCCGTGGTGTTAAATGACTTGCGCACGGCACGGGCAGAAAATTTTACCCGCGATCAAATTAAAGCACTGGAAGACAAATCGATATTAGGAAGTGAAAAGAAACCAGCGGAAGGCCGCGTGATCACCATTGATTTTACAAAATTCATGGATGAAAAGAAGGAAGTCCCCGCCACGAACACCGGCGCATCCTCGCCAGAGAGTAAATAAATCCGGCTAACTGTAATAAACGCCTAAGGTGTGCCCGGCGATCACATCCCAGGAAAAAATTTGATCAACCGCTTCTCGCCCCTTTGTTCCCATCCAGCGCGCGTGTTCAAAATTGGTAAATAAAGTGCCAACGCCCCAAGCAATGGAATTCGGGTTGGCATGCACTTTATATCCCGTGACATCCGGCCAAACAATTTCTGAGGGTCCGCCGCTTTCAGTGGCCACTACGGGTTTACGGGCGCTCCAAGCTTCTAAAATAACAATACCAAAAGGTTCGTTGCGGCTCGGGACACAAACACAATCACAAGATTTAAAAAGATCGCGCAGGCCCCATTGATTTTGATGGCCCAAAAACCGCGTGGCATGCGCGATGCCTAGATGGTGTGCCCGACGCTCCAGGCTCCCGCGCATATCTCCGTCTCCGGCAAAAACAAATTTCGCGTTAGGATGATACCGCAAGATATAGGGAATCGCCTCGATCAGGAGATCCGGTCCTTTTTGATACGTCAGGCGTCCGGCAAACAACACCATCGGGTCCACGGGCCCGATATGAAAACGCTGCTTAACGCTGCCGGGATCAATCGCCACATCAAAATGCTGCGGGCTCACGCCATTGTAAATGACGCTCACCTTCCAAGGAGGAAGATTGTACATCCACATCACTTCATTTTTTAAAGTATTCGAAACCGCGATGACCTTATCCGCGCAAAACGTCCCGTGTCGTTCATGGTCGCGGATGCGGGCGGCCCGGCCGGCATAAAAATTATTTCCGCATCGGCCATACTCTGTAGAATGCATCGTTAGAATAGCTTTGCGTCCTCGACCCTGTTTGATCCAGACCATGGCGTTTGAGGTGAGCCAATCGTGCGCGTGCACAATATCAAAATGTGCCCCCATAAAATCTTCCACATGAAAGACGCTGTTGACAAAGGCCCGGCACATATTATTAACGTCTTCAATAAAATCCGGATGCCCTGTATAAGGAACGCGATGATAATGAACACCATGAATAAGTTCGTACTGCGGATGATCCCATTTGCCCATGCGGGTAAAAAGGTGGACTTCGTTTCCCTTGCGCTCCAAGGCACAGGCAAGCTCGGTAACATGCGCCCCAACGCCGCCGATACTGACCGAGTGCAATGATTCCCAGGAAAGAATAGCGATTTTCATTTTCTTTAAATTGTTATCTCAATGTGATTATTTTAATGTCTTGCTAAGAGCCGCTTAACTGTGGTGTAATTATATACGAGTCTTGGGAATGCCGCAAGTTTTTTACTGAAAAGGGGTTAGGACAAGAAAAGCCTGCTACAGATCTACGGGTTCATGAAAATCATCTGGCGGTAAGCTCAAGGCTTCATATTCAGCATGAACCATTTTAATCGTTTTCCAATATCCGCTCTTGTAACGCAAATAAATAAAAAATGAAAAGATAAAAAACGTAGCGATCAAAACCATCCATCCTGCTTGTGCGGAAAATCCAAACACTTTCATTAAAACGTACAGCATCGGAACCAATGTCCAGTGCAACCCAACTGAGAGCGCCATAGCCCAAAAACTATCTCCGGCCCCGCGTAAAGCGCCGATAAAGGCGATCATCATGGCCTCGATCAAAACATAGACACAGGCAAATCGCACCATAAAAACCGCAACGGGAAATGCCTGCGCAAAAACATCTGTCGCATTCGTCGGTTTAAAAAAATTAACCAAGATTTCCGGAAATCCGACAAAGAGAACTAATAAAATGGAGGAATACACAAGCCCCAATTTAAGCCCTGAACCTACGGCGCGCTCGGCAATATCCGGTCGATTGGCTCCCATGTAACGGCCGACCAAGCTCGTCACGCCGATTTCAACACCGATCAATGGAACAAAAGACACCATGTCCCAATTAAAAACAATTGTCGCGGCAGTCGCCGTGGCCGGGCCGCAGGAATAAAAAATCATGACCATGAGATTAAATGCCAATATATTTAAGAACATTTCTAATCCTGCCGGATAACCAAAGCGCAATAATTTTTTCATAATCTCAGCATCAAAATAAAACGCCCGATGTGTTTGATATTCCTTGCGATTTTTATGATTAAAATACGCTTTGAGCAAAATCAACAAACCGCATAAACTGCCAATGATCGTGCCATAGGCTGCGCCGCGTATCCCTAAAGGCGGGCATCCTAATTTGCCATAAATCAAAATATAATTTAAAACAACATTGATCACCATGGCCGCACACGAGGCCTGCATGACAATCCGTGTTTTACCGATCCCGCAAAAAAATGAACTTAAAGCGCACCGCAAAAGCCCCAGAATGGATGCCCAAACAAGAATATCAAAATAAATCTTCTGCAAGACAAGCTGGCCAGGATCAATGCCAAAGATCTCAAAAAGTTTCCAGCCTAAGGGACGGCACAGCACGATGAAAGGATACGCGAACAACGCGATGATACCGGCTTGCGTAATAACAAGCGCGCTTTGTCCTTTTTTCCCTGCGCCAAAATATTGCGCCACAAGTGCCGTTGCGTAGCCGATCAAGCCTAAAAATAACGACATCATCATGAAAGACGTCAACCCGCCGCCCATCGCGGCATTCATTTCTTGTGTCCCCAGGCGCGCCAGAAATAAACGATCGGTAAATATCATGATCGTATCGCAGGCATGCGAGACGACCATCGGTAAGGCGAGCGCCACCATTTCCCAAATACCGCCCGGAATTCTTTCTTTATTTTTTAAAAACATAATTAATCCGATACAATGATTTTGACATCCTTAAAATACCCTTGGATGAATGCCTTCGCACGATCTGAAATTTCTCAGAAATTTATTTAGATTTTATGATTTTTTAAGAAGAGTTTTAATGCGCTTGGCAAGAAGGTCAATATTGCATGGCTTGACGATATAATCATCTGCTCCCAGATCAAGTCCTTTTTTGATCTCGCTATCCGATCCTTTCATCGTAAGCAAGACAACAGGGATATTACTTATGCTGGGGTCTTCTTTAATAGTGCCAAGCAATTCATATCCATTCATCTCCGGCATAACAACATCCAAAATAATAAGATTCGGTTTAATGCGATGGATAAGCTCAAGGCCAATTTTGGCGTTTGGAGCGGCCGAAACGTAATACCCTTCAGATTCCAGTCTTTTTTTCAACATCACGGTCATGCCTTCATCGTCGTCAATAACGACAATGGAGCCTTGGCGTAAATATTTGCTCACCTTTTCAATAAAATCTTTTGCGTCATAATGGCCGATATATTCTGTCGCCCCTTCATCCATGCAAGTATTCACAAGAAATGTCATGGAGAGATCTTTTTGCTCCAAGTTCTCGCCTTGTTTTTCGGAGGGATCGTAATAGTTGTAAACGAGAATTGGGATCTTTTTAAACTGCATCATTTGACGAAAAATACGAATAATGGTGTTTGAACCCATGTCAAACATGCGGCTTTCAATGATAATAATGTTTGGCAAAAACATGACCGCCTTTGAAACAACCTGCTCGCCGGTAATAACGAAATCGGTATGGCAGTTTTCAGCTTGAAGAAGCTGGATCATTTCTTGAGCACAATTCTCATACCGGCTGACAACCAAAACTCTTCGACGGACAACTTGGCTGGCATGTTCTTCGGCTTTCTCAAAAACTTCTTTAATTGTTTCTGAAATCATTTTTCTTGAGATGGGTTTCTCGATAAAGCCATCCGCGCCGAGCGATTCAAAATAATCACGCATTTTACCGCGCGCGGTCATGACAATAAAAAGGATCTTGCGCCCGAAATGAGTTTCGCGCAGTTTTTTGAAGAATTGGCTGCCGTCGAATTTCGGCATCAAGACATCAGAAATGATAAGGTCCGGAACAGCTTCTTGGGTGATCTTAAGGCCTTCTTCGCCATTGCCAGCGGTAAAAACAGTATAGCCTTCCTCTTCAAGGTAAAGCTTTAAAAGCTCTCTCAAGTCTTTTTCATCATCAACGATCAGTATTTTCTTTGCTGAGCTCATCGGCTGTATTATATAAAAATTTCCATGAAAACAACACCACTATTTTGGCGTTTTGTTATTGAGGCGATCACGAACCAAAAATTTATATTTTGCCTTTTCCAAGGGCTGAATATACGGCACATACAAAAGGTTTGCGAAGGTCAGCTCGATCGAGGCTGTCCCGGGCTTCACGAATACCCCGCTCGCTTCATAATTCCCCGGATAATCAGGATGCACATAAAATGAAAACCCGGGTTCTTGGCCTTTTTCTTTGATCAAAAGATCCAGCGTTGCTGCAAGCACGATCTGCTCTTGGGTGGCGTTGCAAAAACCCTGCGCTTGTTGAAAAATACGCATCCCTTGCAAGGCGCCGGACAAAATACTAGCTAAAACAAAAATAATGACAAGCATGCGTCGCGCTCCGGAAAGGCCCTGGCACCCCATGAGTAAAAACCCCATCATCGTCATAAAAATCCAAAAGATATATTGATAATGTGTATTGATGCGTAAAGTATTTATAAACAGCACCGTCTGCTGACGCCCTGCAACGAGTACGCCAACGTAAATAAACAACATCCCTGAGACTAAAACAAGCAGAAAAATCTGAGGACGCAACAATTTGCGCAAGTTCCCCCCTACAAGGCCTAAAAAAGCCCCCGAAAGAACCAGGCCCAGAAGAACAAAAATATTATTTCCAACAAGGGGCTTAAAAGTCAGCACATCACCAAAAGCAAAGATCGTCCGCGAGGTCATCAATATATATTGATACAAGCCGTTAAATATTCCTACATAAGTCCACCAGCCTATGGCGCGAAAAAAATTAACGCTCAACGCACCCCAAGGAAAAGGCTGGCTGCCAGGAGCAAGGAGAAGATGATTGACAACGATAAAATTGTAGGCACTTGTCGTCACATACAAAATCACGGGAACGCCGATGATGAGGGCACGCTTCCACATGCGCGGACAAGAGACGATCAAAACAATCATCATCCATAGAGCAAAAAGATTCGCACTTTCATAAATAAAACAAACCAGTAAGAAAACCAGCGTAATTTTCAGCAACCGATGCCACGGTAACCGGCCCTCCTCAAAACAAAAAAATGCCTGCTCAACGGCAACAATAACAGCGGCCATCATCAAGACATAGCTTGTCAAATGCGGCCAAGTCACAAGTTCGTACTGAGTCCAGGAAAGCGAAAACAGCCACGTCCCGGCAAAGGCGAGCCATCCGCCGCAAAGACGCCACAAGAACTTAAGCAGCATCCAAACGAGCACAAGATGGCCAAACAAACTAAACAATTGCCACGCCCAGAATTGATGGCCAAAGATGACCTGCTCGATCCCAAGGATCGCGTAGAGCAAAGGCCGAAACAAAATTTCATCCCCTGGCGCAAAAATACGATTGCGCGACAGGTCATAACGTCCAAATATCAAGTCATAAGGATTTTGGCGTGTCGCCGTGTCCGCTAAATAAACGATTTGATCTCCACGCGGAGGATAATAAAGAGAAGGATAATAAAAAATAAGCACCGCAGCCGCGATGAACGCAAAGGCAAGCCAGCGCCAGGCATCGTCTTTGGTCAATGAGATCTCCTTAAATAAACAAACGCTTGGCACGCCCGAAGTCCTTTTTATTTCTGCTTAACGGTAGCCCATGAAAGCTGATGACGTAAAAGATATATTTTTCTTAATGACTCAATGAAGATCACAACGACAAGAATGATCATGATACTGCAGAGAACCGCGTTCAGGTTTCCTTGAAAACTATGCTTGGGGAGATAATTGTCCTTAACGCTCAAGATTCCGGCATAAAATGTCATCACGAACATAAACATACCCGGCAAGAACGTCACAAGGCCGTATGATAAATTTTTTGTGTTCTTTAAAATATATAACGTTCCGACGAACAAGGCTAATGTCGCGAGCAGTTGATTAGCTACGCCAAACATCGGCCAAATCGTTGAGATATCGCCGTTATAGACTAAATACCCCCAAAAGAAACTAACGATGGCGCCGCTAACCAAGATACCCAACAATGATTTACTTTGCTTGGCTCTGGGGCGTGCGAGCTCAACGAATTCTTCAAAAATATAACGAGCCACGCGCGTCCCTGTATCAACAGTCGTTAGAATAAACAACGCTTCAAACATGATTGCAAAGTGATACCAATACCCCATCAAGTGCTTGAGCCCCGGGATCGACGAGAGGATGGATGACATCCCTGCAGCTAAAGAAACAGCCCCACCCGTCCTCCCGGCCAAGGTCTCCCCTGTCATTTGTTCAAGCGCCGCAAGGTTCACCGGTTCCAAGCCTAACTTCGGAAAAACATCAACTGGCACATTAATGGCAAAATAATCTCCGGGGATCAGCACAGTAGCCGCGATCAACGCCAGCAGAGAAACAAAAGATTCGACTAACATAGCACCAAAACCGATCATGCGGATTTCTGATTCATTGCTGATCATCTTTGGTGTAGTTCCTGAGGCAACGAGGCTATGAAAACCGCTAATGGCCCCGCAAGCAATTGTAATGCAAACAAATGGCCAAACCTTACCGGGGATGATCGGGCCTCCACCGTCGACAAATTTGGTAATGGCCGGCATCTGGATCTGAGGGTTTACGATAATAATCCCGATCGCCAGGAAGGCAATGGTCCCGATTTTCATATAGGAACTTAAATAATCCCGAGGACAAAGCAAAAGCCATACCGGCAAGGCCGAGGCAATAAAACCATACGCCGGCAAGATAAGCGACATGGTTGGTTTGGAGAATAAAAAATATTGCCCTAGGCTTGATTTCGAGATTGGCTCGCCGAGGACAACCCCGGCGATAACAATCACCACGCCAATGATCGACGCTTCAACGATCTTCCCGGGGCGTAATTTATACATATACAACGCGACAAGTAAAGCCGCCGGTACGGTCATGGCAATCGTAAAGGTAGCCCACGCGCTTTCACTTAACGCGTAAACGACAACGAGGGCCAAGCCTGCAAGCGCCGTAATGATAATAAAAAGAACCGCAATGCCCGTAACAACGCCTGCCGTTGTGCTGATATTTTCTTTGGCTAAATGCGTCAACGACAATCCCTTGGTTCTTACCGACGCAAAGAGAATAACGAGGTCATGGACCGCACCGCCTAAAACCGTTCCGATCAATATCCACAAGAATCCAGGTAAAAAACCAAACTGCGCGGCCAAAACCGGCCCGACCAGGGGCCCAGCGCCGGAAATGGCAGCAAAATGATGCCCAAAAAGGACAAATTTATTGGTAGGGTGATAATCGCGGCCGTCTTTGAATGTGTGCGCGGGTGTTTGCCGCTCGTGATCAGCGACAAGAATCTTCGTAATAATAAATTTTGCGTAAAAACGATAAGCAAGGGCAAAAACAAGGGCACCCGTGATAAGTAATGTTAACGCATGCATATCGTTATATTATCACAGACAATAAAGAAGTCATGAAAAAACCAAAAAGTCTTTAGTGTCTTCGAAATTTCTACCCTCATATCAAGTGATGCAGCAAAGGATGTTTCTTAAAGAAGAGGGTACGGGCTTTTACATCGTCTTTTAAAAACTTAAAATCAGAAAAATCAAACCCCGGTGCGACCGTGCATCCGGCAAGTGAGTATTCTCCCGTTGAATAGGCCGCCTGCCAAACGCCACCCTTAACGCAATGCTTATAATGAGCCTTATTCCTGTTGCGCCCCAGAACTATCTTGGCCATCTTGAAGGTCTTGGGGTTGATCTCAATAATCTTTAACGGATCGCCTTCATAATAATGCCATATTTCATCATGGACAACCTTATGAAAACGGCTGGGCTGACAACCGACAAGCAAAAAATATATATCCGTGATAGCGTTACGTGCCTTACGATGGTGCGGTGATCGGACGATATGCAACGAACGGTGCGTTTCCTTATAATATCCACCTTCGGGATGCGCGGACAAACGCAAAGATTTAATGAGTGATGCAGCGCGAGAATGCATGTTTAGAAACCCTTCGGGCCGGCAGGCCCGCTAGCTAGCTTTTCTTTAAGGTGTTTGATACGTTTGGCAGATTCAGCTATTCGGCTTTTTGGTATCTCTTTATTCTTAACTGCCTGAAAAAGAATATCGCTGACCTGATAAGAAATGTGTTCATCATAAATACGACCATTATTGGAAATGATCAAAAGGTCGCATCCGGCATTCACAGCCCTAACAACAGCTTCTTTCAAGCCGTAATGCTCACTAATCGCGCCCATCTGCATATCATCGGAAACAACAACACCTTGAAATCCTAATTGTTCTCTAAGGATTTCTTTGATGTAATGATCCGACAGGGTTGCCGGATACTGCGCGTCGATCTTTTTATTCATAATATGCGCCGTCATGACCATATCGACAACATTGTCTTTTATGAGCGCTTGATAAGGAACAAGTTCTTTGTCCTGATAAGTTGCTGTTACATCAACTAACCCCTTATGACTATCCGCCCTTGAGCTTCCATGACCCGGAAAGTGTTTAAGCGCGGTCACAATCCCGTAGGCATGCTGGCCTTCAATAAAAGCCTTGGCGTGGCGTGCCACTTTTTGAGGATCACTTGAAAAAGAACGCCCCAACAACCCAATAACAGGATTTTCCGTGTTGACATTAACATCAACAACCGGCGCAAAATTTGTGTTAACCCCTAATTCGGAAAGTTCTTTGGCAAGCGCTAGGGATACATTTTGGGTTTCGCTCAAATCATCTTTTTCTCCGAGCTCCTGATGGCTGGGAACTAAAACAAAACCATATGCCGGTTTGAGACGATTCACGCGCCCGCCTTCAGCATCAACGGCAACCATAAGGGGCGAGGGAGCGCATGTTTTTAATCGTTTGACGAGCTCCTTAACTTGTTCAGCATTAATAATATTTCTAGGAAAATCCTTTGTTGGGCCGTCGATGTCAAACAAAATTACGCCGCTTAAATTTAAATCTTGGATTGCTTTAACAATAAAAGAATTTTCATTGATTTCAGTCCCGCGAAAGCCCACAATGAGCATTTGCCCAATCTTTGCCCTGATGTTATTATCATCTTTTTGTCGCTCAATCAACAGGCAACACACGACCAAAAAGACGGAAACGCAAACGATGACTAAAAAAAAGACTTTTCTACGGTTCATCAAGATATTTAACCACCATATCCAGCGATTGTTTTTCGGGGCTGGGACTCGGCCTGCTGGCATAGCCAACACAAATCACGCCCATAAACTCCCCTTCCGGTTCTCCAACAAATTTTAGAATATCATTCTTGATCAACACCAATACGCCAAGCCACACCGTGGCAAGCCCTAGCGATGTGGCAGCAATAAGTAAATTTTCAACAGCCGCTGCAGAGCTTTGAATTTCCATAATCCTAAAGAAATCCTGAGCCACATGTTTATCAACTTTAAATAATTCTGTCCCCCGAGAAATAAGCTCACCGCTGTTGGCCACGGTGATGACGGCTGGTGCGGAGGCAATACTGCGCGAGGCTAGGCGAAGGAGCGCCGAAGATGGCTTTGGAAAACAACCTGCCTTAGCACTAATAAGATTCACCAGATCGCTTTTTGTCTTGCCCCTTAAAACAATGAAGCGCCACGGCTGCTGATTATGCGCTGATGGCGCTTGGTTGGCAGCATGAAGAATTGCCTTCAGGTTCTCATCACTGACCGGCGTGTCAAGAAATGTTCGAATACTGCGCCGATTTCTTATCGACAGCAAAGTATCGTTTTTTAACAAATGTCTCTCCTGATGACTCATAGGTCCTCCCTTCAAATCAAAACCCTCACAGGCCTTTACACAAACTCCCAAAACATCCTAAAATTTTCTGGTTATTTGATGCCAAATCTTTTTAATCTGTTCAAGCAAACTGTCTTTTTGTATTTTATCGTCTTTTTTGGAAAGATATTTCCTAAATTCTCCGGCGATGATTTCATCAGGGATCGCATTGATTAACGCGTAGGCCGCCTTTTTATCCAATCCCTCGATATTTTTTATCGCCTGCTCTTTGGTCATCGTATCGCTAATGCCATAATCGGCCTTGACTTGGCTCGGCAAATCCTTGATGACCGCATAAACCTTTTCGTAGCGCTGCCGAAATTTTTCGTTGCTCATCTGATTGAGCTTTGCGATATTATTTTTCTTTAATGCAGCGATATCCGAGGCCGCAACAAACGCCTTTGCCAGCGTTTTAAAACTTGAACTTATGATTTTATCCTGGGCGTTAACCTTCTGAGCAGCCCAAAGAGGGTGTGGCAAACACAAACTCAATATCAAAAATAGGATAATCCGTCTTGCGACCATGTGTCATCAATCTCCGACAACAAAATCCAAAAATATATTACGGCTAATCAATGCCCCGAATGGATAGCAGGCGTTCAAGCAACGACCCTTTTTTTGTTCCCTGGCCTAAAGTTAAGTCGCTAACAATCACGCGATTGACAGCGCGCAAGATCTCCCCATGCCAAACCTTTTGCCGGTATCCATGCGTTTCATGAATAGCATAGGGAACGCCTTCATAGGTTCCAAGATATAAAAGAACATGCCCTTTGAGCTGTAAGATTGTGGTCCCACCGACGGCCAGGGCATTTAAGGCTTCCCGCTTAAACACACTGCTTGTCTTTTCCGTAAATGTGCCCCAAGGCTTGCCTACCTTACCTTGATCGCTCGAATTTCTCGGCAGGTTAATACCCACCGTTGCAAAAACTTCTTGCAAAAAACTTGAACAATCCTGTTCGCCGTTGACCCCGCCCCACCCATAAGGCGCATTCAAAAGCTTGAACGCCTGCTCAATAATATTGCGCGATGTATATGATAGATAGCCAAAATTAACGTCCTCTTGTTTCGTATAGGCCGGACGAAACGCAAGCATCCCATCCTTGGCTTGGACAGGAATAGAAATTTGAACTATTTTAGAATTGATATCTATTTTCGCAGGAAACTGTGCGCCCATACGGACATAATCAAAATATTCTGTTAATGCCGGATCCAGAAAGATATCTGCTTTGGGGCTGATCACAACGACAAAAGGGCTTTCTGCTAAATAGCTCTTCAAGTCATCTAAAGAACAAACAACAACGTTTATTTTCTTAATCCAACCTGAACTTGTAGGTGCATGCGTATACACCCACACGCCATCTTTGCTGTCATGCAAAATCGCAAGCGGGGTCCCGATATCCAGTGAACTATTTTGAAGCTCATCAAATTCCACATCCCCGGGGCGGCTTACTACCATATCATCTGTCGGCAAGATCCTCTGGTCAGCGTAACGGCTGACAAAGCCGTAATGCACCTTAATCTCCTGCGGAATTTCACTAAAATTTATATTCTCTTGAATGGCTTCGCCAAACAACTTGCTGATACGTTTTGCATTTTTATCAAAAAGTTTTTCTGGGGAAAGGTCGTTCAAGGTTTTTCTGAGCAAAGAACTTAGCTTACTACCTGCATAGACCGGACCAATCTTTGCAATATCTTCTATCAGAAGCTTTTTTTCAGTCTTCGAATTTAACAAATCAATACCTGAAGAATCCAGGATGACCTTATCAGCAAAAGGATGACGGCTCACCCAAAATCCAGGGCTTTTCATCTCTCGCGTCGTTTGAGGAATGACCGCCGGAGGCGCATAACCTTTTTTTTCTTTTGGCGTGCACGCCGATATGAAAAATAAGCAAAGAATGCAGATAATATAAAAATTCTTTTTCATAATGATCAAGGTCTTGTTTTGACTTTTGAATTTTAAATTAATCAAGCATCTATTTTATGCCGCCTTACAAATCCTGCGCTTCTTCGAGGCTTTGCACCGAATATTCAGGCTGCATGATGGGTTTGTTATAAGGCGGGATAAGAAACGTTGCCGTATCAAAGACCGCGGTCAACGCCCGTGCCATACAAGCAAAAAAACCCTGCGCGGTTCCGATGGTGCATCCGATAAAGGCATTATCTTTTTCTTTAGAAACACGCATGGCGGCCGCGGGGACTTCAAAATAAAACGTCGACATATTAAACACGCCGCGTGTCAGCTTGTTAAACGGCGTCTTGCCGTAGGTCGTTGACATCTTGGCGGTATCCAGGGATTCTTTTTTTCCGCTCGTCTGTGCCGAAGCGGGCGCTGCGGTAGCGGCAGGCTGTGTTGCGTCAACAGCATTAGCCTGGGTATCAAGACAATAGGCATATGATAAGCTCAACAAAACAAAAACCATTGCTCCTGTGCTAATCAAAAATCTCTTCATGTCTCCTCCTTAAGTTTTAAAATCGATATTTTTATGATACTATCTTCACTCTTACGGGTCAAACTTAAAAAAGTGAAAAATTTACCGATGATAACAGATAAAATGGCCAGGAAGGAAATCCTTGCTTGCCTCGCCGCTGATTTTTTGGCGACCCTGTCCTTATCTGGTGCCTGACGCCTTCTTTTTTATTCGGGTTAAATTTATTTAATAAACTTTGATTATTTGATATACTTGGCTTAACAAGAAAAAAGGAGACATTATGAAAAAAACAGCTTTAATTGTCATTATGTTGATTTCTTTTGCAGGCATATGTTACGCCGAGATAGATAGTGCTTGTTTCGATAAGTGCACTTCTAATAATAACGCCAGCCCTGCTGATATATCCTACTGCAAAGAAAAATGCAGCCGCAAACAAACAGAATACACGACACAGTCTTTAGGTTTGGTAGAGCAACAAATCGAGATACAAAAGGAATCTTTGGAAATACAGCGGCAATCTTTGGAAATACAAAGACAGCTTTTGGAAATACAAAAACTGCAGCAGGAACAAGCAAGTCAAGCCGTTCAAAAACCGGCTGAACAAATACCTTCCGGTAAAATCGAGCAATGACCTTAACTGAGCCCCAAACTTACAAAGCGACAACGCGCGTAAATTTGCTTAAGCAAATTTACTCCGCCGCCTTTTAACGCGCTTCCCTTATCAAATCCTCTATCCTCTGCCCGCCGACGTACAAGCCTTCGATAACTGCAAAGCCATCCTTGACCCTCACCACGACATACGCGTCTTGCGCATTACGCCTTGAGTGCTGCCTGTAAATCTCTTCAGCACGCGGGGCCGCATTCTCCTGCATATAATAACGGTCAATAGGTAGGTCAAGCCAGACAATATTCCTTGCCGGAGAGGAAACGGTTGCCGTCAAATAATCAGAACTTTCAGGCTTATGCATTGTAATTTGCGACACTTGTGCAAACCCATTTTTATCCGTAAACAATTGCGCATAAACTCTCTGCCCATATCTAAGTTTCACGCCTTGAGGCGCAGGCACGCTGTTAACGCGAACCCTTAAGGCAACATAGCGGCCGCGAAAGGCATCGTAGGGGTCAATGGGCTGTGTTTCAAACCGAAAAACCATGCCATGCTTTAAGGCCGCCTCCCTCTTGACGATCATCGAGACCGGCACGGCAATCTGGATCATCACCACGCTGACAAAAAATCCGATGATAAGTTTTTTTCTCATGCAGCACCCCCTTTGCGGCGCAGGATCGCGACGTTAGTCACCAAAAACCCAATGCCGATCAGGATAAAGACCAAGCCCTTCATGATAAAATTGATCTCGCTATCAAAAAACCTTGCCAAAACCAACGCCGCCAGCATGACCATACCTGTATTAATCACATTCAGATTATTAGTGCGAATGCCTGTCATCAAACGGAAGATACTGACGAAGAGCAGAAACGCGTTGAACAACAGCATTGAAAAGACCGGGGAATTTCCGCCAAAGGCGTAGCCGATCAAGGCAAGCAAGGGCAATGCGCCAAACAATGTCCTTGTCCAATCCTGTTTCTTCGCGTATTGGAAAAATAATAATATCGCACCGCCTACAAATAAAAATGTCAATGCGCTGTCTAAAATAAGAACCCCCGGAGATCCCTCATAGGCTGAGTAATAATACTGGTCGGCGATGGATTCCCATGAGAACCGAAACGTTAATAAAAACATCATAACAAAAACGCCGATCCCGCCTAAAATTTGAAAAGGCTTTTGCCAATTCGTCGATATTCCTTTAAATTCCCAGGCACCGATCAGGTAAAACAACGTCATGAGGCTCGGATAAATAACAATCCACGACCCCGGCCACGCCTCGCCAAGCGTAAATCCCGCGGCCACGCAAACAGCGATAGCCATGACCACGGCCAAAACCGCGGCACGCACCGTATATCGTTCCTGATGCAATGACCAAATAAAATGCGGAAGGACGATCGCCAAGAGAGGCCAAAAAATAAAGGCCGTAAGCGGCTCATTCCCAAAATGCCCTGCCCACGCCGTGATCCCGGCAACAAAAAATACCGCGGGAATCGTTGCTTGCATCAAATAAATCAAAGGCGCGATCAAGAGCATCCATGTTAAGATAAAAACCGGTGTGTCGCCGGGAATATTGTACGTTTGACTGATGAGCGCGATTGCGGCACCAACCATCAGGCTTAAAAATGTCGCTGCCCCTTCTTTGAACGCATGGGACTTTGGCCTCTTGAGCATGACCCAGATCGCAAACGCCTGCGCTATGATTAAGGGCAAAAGAGATAACACCGTGCGAGCGGCGCGGGAGAGCCTTTCCCAATTATGCGCAAAAAGAAGAATGATCCCCAGCCCAATAAGCAATGCCCCCAGTACACTGCAGAGAAGAATGATAAACCATTTTTTATCCACACCTTTGATTGTCCCGTAGTGCTCATGAAGCTTGTCTGCCGATGATTGCGGAAGGACTCCCTTGCTCACTAAATCCGGCAACTCTTGATAAAGCCATTGCACTCCTTTTTTATTCATAGCATTCCTTTCTGTCTAACGCACATCGCACTTTTCTCTTGTGCAGCATGGGGTTATTCTACCTCTTCCCCTTTTTCCAGACAATAAAAAACGCCCGACGCCTGCTTTCTTATTCTGGCCTTGGCCGCAAACAGATTTTCCATATGGCCAGCAAACATATCAGGACAAAAATGATTCCCGCAACAATAAAAATATAAAAAGAAAAAAGCATCGGTGTGTTGCGGTAGATAAATCGGATCTTATTCACGCCGCCTTTTAACAAGATCGCCTTAAATCCCACATTGGCCTGGAATATCGGCGTTGGCTCGCCGTTAACAAAAGCCTTCCAGCCCGGATGAAAGCCGTCAGCATAATAAAGCCATGCCGTAGCGCCGATCGGAAGACACGCTATCGCACTCAAGGTATTACTGCTAAAAGCTGTTGCCAAAACCCTGCCGTTTTGCACTTCCTCAGTATTTTTCCATTGGGCCTTAATTTCAGGCGGGATATTATTCAAAACAATTATCTCGTCAATATTTTTGATCACCTTGACCTGCAAAACAGCGTCGTCTTCATTTTCAGCAAAAGAGACCCTGGATACAAGCCTTAATTTCGACGACGTGCCACCACCCAGTGCGCGGCATAAATTGGCATCCGGCGGCAAAGTAATAGGAAACGAGACCGTGTCCACTTCCCTGGACTCCAAAAGACGGGCCACATGGGCATTGATAAAATCCGTCTTTAAAATAGGAAACTCCGGATCCCACTGAATAGCGTTAAAAAAATGTACATAGCTCGTACTCTGCGTATAAAAAGAAAGAAGCAAGATACGCAAAAAGAGTTCATCGCTCCTTCCGTTTAAAGGGGCATCAGTCCGCTGGGTGCAAAATTGATCCTTGTGCGTGCGGTTAAAACCTTGGGGCCAGTATTTTACCAAATTGTGTGCATTGGCTATCAAAATAGACTGATATCCCAAAAGCTCGATGCAAATGCCAGCGGCCAATAGGATCTTAAAAAGCACTTTTGTATCAAACTTTTTGAACATCAAAAGTGTTGTTAAAAACAGAACAAAGACAAAAGAAATATAAGCATATAAGATGCCTTTTTCCGGCGCCTGCCGCGCGCAGAGATAATAGGCACCGGCTCCTGCCAAAAGACAGGCAAGGACAATCCATACCCCGACGAGAAAAACTTGTCTGCGGGAACTTCTCAAAAATGCATCCACTCCAAAACCCGCCATCAACGGCAAGAAGACCTTAAAACAGCTGACACTCAGCCCGATATGGCGGTAATACGCCATGCCGGGAAAAAAGTAATACAAAATGTAACTGACCCAGCCTCCAACGGAAAAAAAGGCAATAATGCCGACGACCGCAGCAAAGGCATAAAACATGGGATCCCGCACTTTAGCGATACCATATCCAATAAAAAACAATGCCAAAAATCCAACATATATTGCCAGGTCCAAACTAAACGGTGTGCAGAGGACTTTTGGTTGAATAAGGCTAATGAATTTCTCAAATCCGATATCCCCGCCATAAAATAAAAATCTCTGTATGGGGACCACATAGCTCGCAAGATCCCGGCCGCCTCGTTGTATGATCTTGATATGTTCCCCGCTATGAAAACAAATATGAAAATAGGCAAAAAACAACGCTAAAAAAACAAGAACGAGGACAAGATATGTGGGAAGGCGCACTTGCGCGTTCTTAAAAAATTCTTTCCAACGACCAAAACATCTAAAGACAAGAAAAGGGGTGATGACCACCACAATCAGTAATGTCAAGATCATGTAATAAGGAGCACTCCCTGCCATCGCGAGCAGCCCTATATTTGCCGCAATAAGCAAATAAAGAAAATCTTTTTTTTGAAAACATAAACGCAGATAATAAATAATGAGCGGCAGTAAATAAAAGGCGCGAAAATTCCAGAAGAGCTGGTCAAAGAAGACCAAGCTGCCCAAAGAACACGCACATACAAAAAATACCGTCACCTCTTGTTTAAATAAATTCCTGGACAAAAGATACATCCCCATCAAAAAAATGATCTGCTCGAGAAAGAGGGATAGCTTAAAAAGTACTAAGACCTCTTGAACCCTCAAAAGCGACCCCATCCCCATAACAAAATAATCCACCACGGTTAAAAGTGTCGTTTGAATGAAATCTGCCTGAACCCCGTAGGCAGAATACGGAAACCACTGGGTGAACTCATGATGATAGAAAAAATTATTGTATGTTGTATAAAAAGTGGCGAGGTAGCTTAACGTATCATGCCTGTAAAAAACGAGGTTTAAGAAATACGGCAGATTAAGAAGGAGGACAAACAAGGCCAGGCCTGCAAATGTCATATCATGACACGCCATATTCCGCATTAATGTCGATAACATTTTCTTCATCGTTATCTTATCCCAGCATTATCTTTGACAACCATGACCTTCATCCTGATCATATCAATTTTAAAATAAAGGTTATCTTCTAACACGATCGCCTATTCTCCTGGCTTGGCAATATGCACAATTTCCAGATGTTCATAAGACAGGTCCAAACAAAAACGAACCCCGCAATAATAAAAATACAAAACGAGAAAAAAACCGGCTTATTATCATAAACAAAGCGTACATCATGGATGCCGCCTTCTAACAAAATCGCTTTAAATCCCACGTTGGCCTGAAAGATCGGCGTGGGCTGGCCGTTTACGAATGCCTTCCAAGAAGGATGAAACCCATCGGCATAATAAAGCCAGGCCTTTGTACCAACGGGAAGGGCCGCGATAAGGCTTAAACTATTGCTGCTAAAATCCGTAACAAAGACATTACCTTCCGCGGCACGATAATTGACCCATGGAATGCGGATGCCCAAAGGGACATTATTCAAAACGATCACTTCGTCGATGTTGTCTATTGTCTTCACATATTCGATCGCTTCTTTTTCATCGTTCACAAAAAATACGTTTGATATCAATTGTAGTTTAGACGATGTTTCACCGCCTAAAGCGCGCTGCAAAGGAGGATCGGGCAGCAAAATAAAAGGAAATGAATAAGCATCAACTCCCCGCGCCTCCAGAAGACGAAGGACATGCGTATTGATAAAATCGATCCTAAAATAAGGAGCCTCAGGGTCCCACTGAAGCATGTTATAATAATGCGCGTATCTGGGAGTACTGGCATGCGAAGCAATATTAAAAAGACCATCAAAAGCTTCTTTAGCCATTCCCTGAGGTGGATATATTGTGCGTGTCGCTTGGAATAGATGGTCACAGGTGCGGCTCAACTCTTTAGGCCAGGATTCTGCTATGAGGCGCTGGCTAGAGGCTAAAATAGCCTGATAGCCTAAAAGCTCGACGCAAATGCCGGATATCATGATCATTTTAAAAAATTGTTTTGCGGAAGATCTTTTCAACATCAAAGGAAATATCAAGATAACGCCCAAAACAAAATAAATGTAAAGCTGCGCGCATCTTTCTCCAAGAAAACCCCGTGAATAAACACAATATATGAAAGCTTCAACTAAGAGGCAAGCCACGACAACCCCTGCTCCGAAAGAAAAAACCTTCGTACGGGAATTTTTCAAAAAGGCATCAACCCCAAAGCCCGCCATGAGGGGTAAAAAAATCTTGAAGCAAGTGACGCTCAAGGCAATATGCCGGTAATAATGCATGCCGGGAAAAATATGATACAGGATGCGGCTCACCATCCCTCCGACCGAGAAAAAAACAAGGACAACAACAACCGCAACGAAAGAATAGAACGTCGGATCGCGCACCTTCATAACGCCGTATCCGACAAAAAGTAACATTAGAAATCCCATGTACAAGATAAGATCAAGGGCCCACCATGTATGCAACGCTCGAGGTTGAATCAGGCCCATAAATTTCTCAAACCCGAGATCCCCGCCATAAGACAAGAAGGTATCCAAAGGAATCGTATAGGTTGTCGGGTCTCTTTGCGGCGACAAAATCGTGATGTGTTCTCCTCGGCAAAAACAAAGATACCCATAGGCAGAGGCCAGCGCGAGGAAAACAAGAAAAAGGATAAGATGAGAAGCAGAAACTTCTTTTGCGGCGTTTAGCAGTTCTTTCCAGCGATGACGATGCGTAATAATAAGAAAAAGGACAATAATCGCAACGACCAGCAAGGTGATAACCTCATAATACGGAACACTACCAGCCATCGCTAACAGGCTTATATTCATCGCGATGAGCAAATAGCGTAGATCGTATCTTCTGAAATATAATTGCAAGCAATAGATCACCAAGGGTAAAAGATAGAAAGCAAGAAAACCCCAAAAAAGTTGATTGCATAAAACCAAGCTGCCGAGCGCACAGGCGCAGGTAAAAAAAACCGCGGTTTTTTCCTTAAATAATTTCTTGGAAAGAAGGTACATCCCAAAGAGAAAAATGATCTGTTCCAGCAGAAGCGATACTTTGAAAAGAAAAAGGGTCTCGGGGATTTTTAAAAGCCCGCCGGCCAAAATGACAAAATAATCAACCACCGTCAGCTGTGTGATCTGGATAAAATTCGCGTGGACCCCGTAGGACGAATACGGAAGCCATTGCACAAATTCCCCATGATAAAAGAAATTGTTATACGTCGTATAAAAGGTCGCGTAATAGCTTAGCGAATCGTGGGAATAAAAAACGAGATTGAAGAAATAGGGTAAGTTCAAAAGTAGGGTGAAAAACAACAAACCGATGAACGTGAGATCATAGCACGCCATATTCCGCATTAATGTCGATAATATTTTCTTCATCGTTGTCCTGATCGTGCGCCCAGTGCTTTCGGAATGTCCCTTGGGCAACTATTTTAAAAATGCGTTTAGGAAGGGGCCATCCGATACGATCGGATGGCCCCCTGTCAAAAACAAATCTTTTTTTTAACGCAGCCTCACTCGCCCGCGTGCGAACAGATCCACAACTTTCGGATATATCTTATGTTCAAGTTTATGGATGCGCGCTTCGAGGGTTTTCAGGGTATCAGTCTTTTTAATTTGCAAAGCGTCTTGGGCAATGATGGGCCCATGATCAACCTGTTCATCAACAAAATGGACCGTGACGCCCGTTGACGCAGCACCCGCGTCAAAGGCATCTTTAATGGCATGTGCGCCTTTGAACGAAGGAAGAAGGGCTGGATGAATATTTAAAATTTTATGGCGAAAGACTTTGACAAAATCAGGGCTTAGGATGCGCATATAACCAGCGAGAACCACAAAATCCACATTAAAAACCTTGAGTTCCTTAACAATCGCCTTGTCCATGACCGCACGGCTGTTAAAGGCCTTGGGGTCAAAAACCACTGTCGGGATCCCGGCCTTCAAGGCACGGGTCAGGGCAAAGGCATTTTTATTGTCGGAGATAACAACGGCGAGCAGGGCTTTAATTTTCTTCTTTTTCAGCGCGTCAATGATAGCCTGCAGATTAGACCCCTGACCGCTAGCAAAAACAGCAAATCGTTTCATCCAGCGTCTCCCTGGCGGCGTGTTAATCGCTTGCGAAATCTTATTAATCCTAAAAGCCCGGCAAAAGCAAAGACATATCCCACTGTGATCAAGATACGCGCATGAGGGACATGGAGCTTATCCGAAAGAAAAGCGCTCGTGAACATCGCGATCAAAAATCCTAAATGCATGACGATCTCAAGCGAGCTAAACACACGCCCGCGCATCTCGTCTTTGCTCACCTGGTGCACAATGGTATTGGCCGCAATAAAGATCGGCCCGATAATAAGCCCTAATAAAAATGCGAGGCCTGAGGCAGTAAACATTTGCGGAGTGCGATACACAATATGCGCAAAACCCGCCATCGACAAACCGCCTAAGATCAGGCAAACAAAAATGGTCAAAAAGCGCGACATCTTTTGCCCAAAACGGCCGTAAAGAAGCGCGCCAAAAAAAAGCCCAATACCCAAGGACACGGCCAGAAACCCTAAATGTTTTGTTACGCTTTGAAAGGCATCCTGGATAAAAATGATGATGACCACATACACAGCCCCCGCCGCAGAAAAAAGCATAAAAAGGATGGCATTCACAAAACGAATTTCCTTATGGGTAAAAAAATACACAATGCCCTCTTTGATTTCAGCCCACAGCGAAGTGCGAATATTGCCGATAATTTCTTTTCCGGCTGACAAAAGCTCTTTGCGGTCGACATGAATATCCATATTGTAATTCATGGACAAAACCAAAATGGCCGAGATAAAAAATGTGGCCGCATCCCAAACAAAACCGCCCCGTGCGCCGATTTTATCAACGAGGATCCCGCCAAAGGCACAGCCTAACACAAAGGCGATCATGCCCGTCACCGAGACAAGCGAATTGGCCGCCAGCAAACTCTTTTTTTCCACCAAGTCAGGAATAATGGACATCTTGGCCGGAACATAAAAACGGCTTAAACAAAAAACAAGGAATACAACCACATAAATCGGGATGATCGACTCTTGATAAATAAAGACAAGCGGGATCGCCAAGACCAAAAGGCAGCGCAAAATATCACAGAAAAAAAGCGTCTGACGCCTGTCCCAGCGGTCCACAAACGCCCCGGCCACAGGCCCGATGATAAAGACAGGGGCGATCGTAAACGAAAGGAGTTTGGCAAGCCCCAGGGTTGAGCCCGGCGTGCGGCTGGCGATCAGGCCGATCAAGGCCATCTGGTTAATGCGGTCGCCAAACTGGGAAATAATTTGCGCAAGCCACAGGCGAAGAAAATTTTGGTTCTTAAAATTGCTGATAAGTTTGATCATAGTGCCTACATTTTATTAAAAATTTCAAAGCATTGCACGGCATGCGCCTCTTGACCGAGTGCCTTATAACAATTGCACAAATTAAACCGGGCGTTTTTAAGCTCAGGGTCAAGACTCAACGCCTTTTGAAAATAACTGATGGCTTTTTCGAACTCCCCCTTTTTTGCATAAACCACGCCAAGGCTGTAATGAATTTGCGCATTGGACCCATCACCCTTGAGCATAGCCTGATATTTCTCTATTAATATTCTATAGGCTAAATTTTTATTTGCCTCCAATATTTCTTTAAAATCATTAGGCTCTTTGACCTGGTCATAGAGCTCTAATCCTTCCCAATAACGCCCCTGGTCAAAGATCGCCGTCCCCAAACCAAGGCGGGCGCGTTCATTGGTGGGTTCGTCGACGAGGGCTTGGCGAAAATATTTTTCGGCACTTTTAAAATCTTTATCCAGGGCACAGCTAAGCCCCAAGGCAATGTTCATACGCACATGATGCGGGGTAAAACGGACGGCACGCGTGTACATCGCGATTTCATTGGTGGCATAAATATTTTGTTCGATCGTTGTCAGGCCTAAAAAGGCGACCCAGGCAGCCGCGATCGTATAGGCCGCATAGCGGCTCAACTGTTTGTGCTCGGATAACCACGCGGACCCAAACCGAAACAATAACACGATGAGCGCCAAGAAGCCCGCTGAGGAAACATAGAAAAAATGATCCGGGATACAAATATATCCTGCCTGCGAACGGATCGGGATCACCTGCGAAAGCGGCAAGAGCCTTAAAAAGATCAGCGACAGGAGAAACAGGACTTCAGGCCGGATGCGCTGATGAAAGCGAATCAAAATAAAGATAAACCCGCCGAAGAGACCCACGGTGAGCAAAGACGCGAGGCTCAAGGGATCATAGATCACCGGACAGATGCGGTCAAAATGAAGGTCGACGGGAAAAAGGATAATGCGCAAATAGGTAAAAACGCTTCTGGCAAAGGTAAGGATGCCGCAAAAATAATCTTTTGTATCCATGATAAAGGAAACCGAGGAAATCTTCAAAGACATGCGCAGCAAAAAATATCCTGCCAGGATCATAAAAAATGGCAGGGTCCACTGGATGCGGCGCAACAACGGCTTTTTTTCTCGCGCATTAAAAATTAAAATATACATCAAGAGAATCGCCGGCAAGGGGGCTGAGGATTCTTTGGACAAAAGGGCGAGGCCGAAACTCAGTAATGACACCAAAAGGTATCTTTTCTTTTTACGCTGCATAAAAAGTAAAAACAAAAACAGCGCGCTGAGTTCAAAAAAAGCACAGAGCAAAATGGATCGTCCTGCAATATTGGCTACGGCTTCAGCCTGGATCGGATGAATGACAAACAAAAATCCCGCCCAGAAACCCACGGCCTCGTCTTTAAAGAGCACCGTGATCAGGCCAAAGACAATCAAGCTTGTGAAAAGATGAAGCAGGAGATTAACGATGTTAAAAAAGAAATAATTCAGCCCAAAAAAATGACGCTCCAGGGTATAACTTAGCGTCACAAGCGGACGGTAATAAAAATGGTCATTAAAAAAAGAGGCTTGGAACATCTGCGGGATGTATTTGAGGTTGCTGACGTACTGGTTTTCAGAAATCGAGGCACGGTCGTCAAGCGTTTTGAAAGGCGCGCCGAGAACAAAGGAATACAACAGAAACCCGCAGGCCAAGATACAAAAGATTTGGAAAAAACGATTGTGAAGAAGGCTGTTGTTCATTGACTAAAAACTCTTTGTCCTTCAAAAACTGTGAGAGAAAAACTTCACCACTACTCTGAAAAGAAGGCCCGACGCTCAACGCTGTCAACCCGCAAACATTTTTAAGCTGACCCGATTTTCCTCACTCTTCAATCAGAGGAAATCGGGACACTTCGATTTCCTCTAAATTCTCTAAAAGGAAAATCGAAGCGGCGAGAGGAATCAATGGCGCCCGGACCAAACATCTCTTCATAGATTAGGCGCCGTTGTCCCGCCTTCCTTGCAACACCTTGCATCAGAAAAGGCGGGAAGAACGCCAACTTTTCTACGCTTTTCTTCTAGAAAGAAGTTGGCGCATCGTCTTTCTTCTTATTCTTTTCGCAGGAAAAGACGATGACCCCCGACGCTCAACGTTGTCAATCCGCAAACATTTTTAAGCTGGCGAGAGGAATCGAACCCCCGACCCGCGCATTACGAATGCGCTGCTCTACCAACTGAGCTACGCCAGCGTGATAACCTTTGTATAACTTTTAACGAACGATATTGCTGATAGCGCTGCTCTACGCCAACTCTTCCTAAATTCTTTTTTCAGGAAGGTAGTTGGCGCGCCGACTTCCTTTTAAATCTTGTCTTAGAAAAGTCGGTGCCAACTGAGCTACGCCAGCAGATTACCTTATTTTTTAAATCTGGAAAAATCTGCAAGTCTCCGCTTTCCTCTAAAACTTTCAGCGGAAGCGGAGGCGCCAGCATAAAATACAAATATCAAATCACTTAAAACTAGAACAAATAATCGACAAATTATTATTCTTTTTAAAAACTATCGTAATTTATTACTTTTTTATATCCCGATGGTGCGACACTATGCTGGTCACATATGGTATCAGGGGCATCGAGATAACTAGAACAACGACGAAGCAGGATTCTATCTAACCATGTAAGATTACAAGGCTGACAACTCTGTATGCTAATTCTCCAAAAATTATCCGTTGGCCTATCGCTTCTACTAATAAACCGTCCACCTGTTGTATAATAAATCAAAACTATAGCGAAAATGATAAGCAATAACGTTGTTCTTGTGCTCATCTTTCTCATCCCATCCTCGCTTAATTTCCTTTAAAAATAAAAAGTGCCGAGGCCCAGAATTGAACTGGGGACGCAAGGCTTTTCAGGCCTTCGCTCTACCAACTGAGCTACCTCGGCAATCAAAATGTGCATCCGTTATTAAAGTACCCATTGTACCAAAGTTCTTTAAGTTGTCAACGGCAGGATGTCATTGTCAAAATAAAATTATTGTCGTGATTGGTTCTTGATCTTCACAAAGATATCTTGCGCCGCCTTGATGTCGGGGAGCATATTCTTGCGCGCCTTAACACGCAAGCGAACACTGTTGGAGGAGATCTGCGATAAATCAATGGTGACTTTGGCTCCGTTCACAACGCCTGAAAGAGATCCCATTTTGTAGTCTTTGGTTTGAACCGCTCCCATAATGGACACAACCTGCGTGGCGGCATCCCAAAGGGTGTCATAATCCACGTCGGCTTCGCCTTCAACCGTGTCCGGGCTCACGGCATAACCTCCCAAGGCTCCCACCCCCCCCGCGATAACATAAATACAGCTTGTTGTCGCTATGCAAACAATGCCGATAATGGCGAGAAGAAAAATGCTTTTTGCCTTGATCTTTTGGTTCATGCCGCCCCCTTTGTAAGCAACATTTTTAAAAAATGATAAACGGATAAAATTATTCTTTAGAACACCAATTTTATTTTACCTTCTCCATTTATCATTGTCGACAAATCTTCAAAATTTATTTTATTAATGCCCTTTGCTTGGGCTTTTGCCGTGCCGGGCCTTCTTAGAACGCCAGCTAAGTTTTCCTCGTCGTAATCGTTTCCCCATGTCAGCCTCCTTTCCATAAACGTTAATCGCGGGCAATGGTCATCATGACCAATCCCGTGATCGCTACCAAGATCCCAATAACTCCTTTAAAAACCACGACCGTATCGGACCAAAATCGTAAAATTGAAAAAATACCGGCAACCAGCACCACAAGCCCTAACAACCCCAATAATATTTTTTTCATGGCAATCCTTCTATTTGGGACGGCTCTTCCATCGTCTGTGCATCCATCCCCATTCTTGAGGATAGCGGCGGATATAGCGCTCAATAATATTCGTGATCCGCGCCACATTATGCACGACGGTTTCTTTCTCGTCCAGTTGTTTTTCTACGCTCATGGCCGGCTCAATGATAATACGATGCGTATCATTAACATCACGCACAATAAACATCGGCACGATCGGCGAACCAGCCCGCAGGGCAAAGACCACGGGCCCGGTCGCAGTGGCGGCCTTTTGGCCAAAAAAATCCACAAAGACACCAGCCCCGTTCCCAAAATTTTGATCGAGCGGAATAAAAACAAGTTCTTTATTGCGCAGCGCCTTGATCGACTGCGTGACGCAAACTGTCCGCGGATGGCTATAGATCGTATGCAGCCCTAAGGCTTGCCGTTGGCGCTGAAAATACTCTTCGATCTTTTCATCACGGGTGCTTCGGATAATCGCGTTCACCGGATACCCCTCCTGTGCCAAACGCAGTAACATCAAGGGAAAATTGCCAAAATGCGCGCTCACGATGACGACGCCCTTCCCTTGTGCCAAAGCCTCATCCAGATGCTCCTTGCCCTCGAAGAAAACATTTTCTTTGATCATCTTGGGGTGCGCCATGAAATAAATAAGCTCAATCATCCCCTTGCCCAAATTGACAAAACAATTTTTAAAAATGGCGTCGATCTCCTGAGAACTTTTTTCGCTGCCAAAGGCGATCCCCAGACTTTCTCTCGCAATTCTTTTCTGCCGGATCACGCACAAAAGCCCAAGCGACGTAAAAAACTTTGTAATCGTGCGCACCGCCGCATAGGGCAAATGGACCAAGGCCGAACTCGTTATATACAGCGCATGACGCGCGATCGCCCGCTTTATTTTTTTTATCCTGTCATTCAATGTCATATCGCCTGCCCAAGATTATTTTTTATACCCGATCTTCCTTAAAAAAGATTTCCGCCACTCCACATCGCTTTTGTCTTCAACACCCTTGGGGCTGAACCCGTCGATCACGCCAAGAATCCCGCGGCCCTCTCCGTTGTCGGCGACGATCACTTCAAGAGGATTTGCCGTTGCGGCAAAAATCATGCAAACTTCCTGGATGCCTTTTATCTGATTCAAGACATTGATCGGAAACCCTTGCGCGAGCGCCACCACAAAGACATGCCCCGCGGCCAGGCGCTTGGCGTTGTCCGTGGCAATGGCTTGCATGGCCGTATCGTTGCCTTCCACGCGAATCTTGCACGCCCCCGAAGCCTCACAAAAGGCCACGCCAAATTTGATCCCCGGGACAGAGGCGACGATCACTTCGTAAAGGTCTTCGACCGTCTTGATAAAATGAGACTGCCCGATAATGATATTGATGTCATCTGGCTTGCTGATCTTGACCGATTGTATGTCCATGACGATCCTTTCAGCTATTCCGGAAGGATCTCTTTGACTTTGGCGATGAGATCATGCAAGTCAATGGGCTTGGTAATATGCGCCACCGCACCAGCCGCAAGCTCTGCCTTGATATCATCCGGAGAATTTTTTGCTGTTAAAAAAACAACAGGGATATGCTTGGTCTTTTCGTTTTCTTTTAATCTCGCGCACACCTGCCGCCCTTTAAGCCCTGGTAAAATGACATCCAGCAAAATCAAATCCACAGCCTTGTTCTGCGCAATCTGCAATCCACCCTCGCCGGTATTTGCAGAAAGCACCCCATAGCCTTGCCCGCTCAAACCGGTTTCCACCATCTTGATAAGGCCCTTGTCATCATCGACTACTAAAATTGTTTTGGGCATCAGGAATGCTCCTTGTATTAAACTGATTTTTCTTTGAAGCTGAACGTAAAAAGATAAATCACGATCACGGCATAAAGGCTTAAGCCAAGCGAAAGCAAATCTGGCCCTGCCACGCATCGCGGGGCACCCATCGATGACATCATGAGCGCAATGATCAATGTTGCCAGGGCACCAGCCAAATGCAAAAATTTTGTTGTGGGACGGCCGCGCAATCCGGAGACGCCTGAGATCAGATACAAAACAGCGAGCAGGCTCAAAATAATTATTGCCGGGGGTTTGCTTAAAAGTCCGCCATGGTTCATCGCCGAGACCAAGGCAGGAATCGTCAGGAACAAAATCCCTATGGCCATCACAACTTCATACCACAAGAAAACTGTTTGCAACACAGGCTTTTTGCTCATAGGGACCTTCTCTTTTTTCGATAATTGATGGTACGTCCAATGATAACAACTAGTATACCGCTAATACAAAAATATGCAAAAAAATCTCCAAATTTTGTATACAAAGTCTCTCCGCTGGCAAAGGAAATTTCCTGTGAAGCAACGCCTTCAAGGTAGGTCATTTTTCCTGATGAATTTATCACGGCCTTTTGCATACGCCCAAACGTATCAACAAAACAACTGATGCCCACATTACCGCAACGCACAAGAAATCTACGGTTTTCAATACAACGGAACACCGCAGACTGCAAATGCAAAAAAGGTTCTTTGGTGTCTTCAAACCATGCATCATTACTGATATTAACCAAAAGATTAGCCCCGTTCTTTACAAATCCCCTGACGAGCTCCGGCACCGTATCTTCAAAACAAATAAGAACCGAATAAAAAAATCGCTGGCCAGAGGCTTGATTTGACGGGGATTCAAAAACAACATACTCCTTGCCCCGGGTAAAATCATCGATAGGGACAACAGCGGCCAAGAAAGGAAATGGCCTGCGCAAAGGGATAAATTCGCCAAACGGGACAAGATGAATCTTATGATAGGCGATGCCCGGCATTTGGGCCGAGGAAAACAATACCGCGGAATTAAAATAATTGTCGCCGTCTTTGGTGATCATACCGATCATGTGCGGCGTCTTTGTTTTGAGAAGAAAGGTCTTAAACTCTTTGGTCACCTGAGGATCTTCCCCGGCATAACCCGGATACGCCGACTCCGGCCAAATAATCAGATCAACCTTTTCTTGCATGAGTTTTTCAGAAAGAGCAACATAATCACGCAAAATAAACGGCCACGCCTTGGGGTGCCATCGTCGCTCATGAGGGACATTGCCTTGAACAACGCCGATTTTGATATTGGCTCCTGGGATATATTCATCACGCGAAACATATTCACAAAGCTTGAAAAAGCTATAGCCCATGCTAAGGCCTGTCAAAACAACCATCAAAACAAAAGCGATCACCAATTCTTTTTTTGTGACGGCCGATGCCCGGCGGAAAAAGAAAACAAAGGCTTCTTTAAAGAACACATTGGCCATCACGATCAAAAACGACACGCCGTAAACGCCGGTGATATCAGCGATCTGAATGAGCCCAAGATTTTGATACTGGCTGTACCCTAAAGACACCCAGCCAAATCCACTCAAGAGGTGCGCGCGCAAATACTCAAGGGTGACCCACAGCGCCGGGATGAGAAAAATCCGTAATAAAAATTTCTTTCGTGAAAGCCAAAAATACCCCGCGCCAAAGAACCCAAAATAAAGAGCAAAATAAATCACCAAAAGCCCCGCGCCAAGCACCGTTACAAAAATAAACCAATAGAGCATGAGCCCAAAAAAAAGAATGCCGCAAAAATATGCCAGGCGAAACGATCCGCCGCGGCTTTTGCCGTCCAAGGCAAGCATGAGAGGCACAAGCGCGATCCAAACAAGAAAAGAAAAATTTGTTTTGGGGAAACTTAACGAAAGCAGAATAGCTGACAGGCCATACAGCCATAGAGGATAAATAAAAATACGTTGCAAAAATTTTTTCATGAATTCAGGCTTTAAAGATTACCGGCCGCAGCATTTTTTATATTTTTTCCCGCTCCCGCATGGACACGGGTCATTGCGCCCGACCTTGTCAGCGCCTCGCATCTGCGGCTCTGCCCTGGGACGTTCCTGGGGATTGGGCTGCCCGGTACTTGTCGTATCCTGCCCGCCGGAAAGGCTTGAATGCTCCGCATGGACCATTTGTTGAGGCAACGAAGAAAAAACACTTTTTATTCTTTGAGGATCCCGGACAGGCTCTACCTTGAACACAGTTTCAATAGCTTCCTGCATGATCGAATCATACATCGCCTCGAACATCCCAAAGGCTTCATGCTGGTATTCGACCAAGGGATCGCGGTGCGCATAAGCTCTTAAGCCTACGCCTTCTTTGAGCTGATCCATGGCATAAAGATGATCTTTCCATTTCATGTCAATGGTCTGAAGCAAGATCATGCGCTCAAGCCCCCGCATCTGTACCGGCGTGATCAAATGTTCTTTTTGCGTATAAATTTCAAAGGCCTTGTCAAAAAGCATCTGAGCGACCTGGTCGTGCGACATGGATTCAAATTGATCCTGGATAGACGAAATATCAATATGGAACATTGTTTTCAAACAAACGTTCAAGCCTTCCAGATCCGGGCCAGACTCTATTTGAGCATCCTTGGGAAAAAGATATTGCCCAACGGTAATGTGAATACTGTCTTCCAGGGCCTGTACCATACGCTCCTTGATATCTTCTCCCTCAAGGATAGAGCGCCGCATCGCATAGATGACTTCGCGCTGACGGTTCATGACATTGTCGTATTCCAAAAGCTGTTTTCGGATCTCAAAGTTGTGCGTCTCAACGCGTTTTTGGGCGATCTCGATCGCCCCGCTCACCCACGGATGTTCAATGACCTGTCCCTCTTCCATCCCTAAGGTATTCATCATGCCCATCATGCGGTCGGAACCAAAAAGCCGCATCAGATCATCTTCGAGAGAAACAAAAAATCGCGATGACCCGGGGTCGCCCTGGCGTCCTGAACGGCCGCGTAACTGATTGTCAATACGCCGTGACTCATGGCGTTCTGTTCCCAAGACGTGCAACCCGCCGACAGCCACAACCTTTTCATGTTCCTCGGCTACCTGCTTGCGAAACTTTTCTAAAAATTCTTTATAAACTTCCGCGGCATTTTTTGTCTCGCCTTTTTCATTGCCCTCTTTGACAACGCGCTCGGCAAAACTTTTTGCCAGATAGTCCGCATTTCCGCCCAAGACAATATCTGTTCCGCGGCCTGCCATGTTGGTAGCGATCGTCACCGCTTTGTAACGGCCGGCTTGCGCAACAATGTGAGCTTCCAGATCATGATACTTGGCATTCAAGACTTGATGTTCAACGCCGCGAATTTTCAACAGCTGCGACAAGTGTTCTGATTTTTCAATGGAAATGGTCCCCACCAAAACAGGACGCCCTTCTTTGTGCAAAGCGGCAATTTCTTCCACGACCGCGTTAAATTTTTCGCGCTCAGTCTTGTAAATACAATCGGGGTGATTTTTTCTCTGCAGCAGGCGGTTGGCCGGCAGGACAATACAATCCACCTTGTAAATTTGCTTGAACTCATTGGCCTCGGTAAAAGCAGTTCCGGTCATGCCTGAAAGTTTTTCATACATACGAAAATAATTCTGGAAGGTGACCGTGGCCAGTGTCTGATTTTCCCGCTCGATCTTGATTCCTTCGCGCGCCTCAACAGCTTGATGCAAGCCATCAGACCAGCGACGGCCCGGCATCATACGCCCGGTAAATTCATCAACAATGATCACCTGGCCCTCGCGCACCACGTAATCGACATCCAATTTAAAAAATTCTTTGGCCTTCAAGGCCTGCAAGATATGATGGCGATACTCAATGGTTTCCATGTCGTGCAAATTATCCACGCCAAAAAGACGTGCGACCTTTTTTTCGCCTTCTTCCGTCATCGAGATCGAACGCGCCTTTTCATCGGCCACATAATCAAACCCAGCTGATAGATCCTGGCCCTTGTATTTGGCATCAATTTCTTCTTTTTCTGTGATCCGGCGTCCTTTAAGCTGTTTAGAAATATTATTCGCTGTATAATATTTATCTGTCGACTCTTCAGCCGGCCCGGAAATGATCAACGGCGTACGCGCCTCATCGATCAAGATGCTGTCAACCTCGTCAACGACCGCAAAAAAATGCCCTCGCTGAACCATTTCTTCTTTAAAACTCACCATGTTGTCGCGCAAATAATCAAATCCAAATTCATTATTGGTTCCGTAAGTAATGTCACATCCGTAGGCGTATTGACGGTCACGCGGGGTGTGGTCATGCTGGATCACGCCAACCGTGAGCCCCAAAAATTTATAGATCGGGCCCATCCATTCACTGTCGCGTTTGGCTAAATAATCATTGACGGTAATGACGTGCACGCCCTTGCCGGTCAAGGCATTCAAATACGTCGGCAAGGTCGCAACAAGCGTCTTTCCTTCGCCGGTGGCCATTTCCGCGATATTGCCTTTATGCAAAATAATGCCGCCTAAAAGCTGGATATCAAAATGACGTAAGCCGATCGTACGGCAGCTTGCCTCGCGCACCAGGGCAAAGGCCTCAGGCAAGATCTCATCTAAAATGCGTTCACGTTCTTTAAATAAATTTTTCTTGGCCTGATCGGACTGGTTCAGCAGGTTATCACGCTCTTGAGAATTCTTCTCCTGGCGGTATTCCTGGTGAAGCTTGTCGCATTCTTGCTGAAAGGGGAGGGTTTTTTGAGCAATGTATTCCTTGAACGCAATTGTCTTGGCGCGCATTTCATCGTCGGTAAGCACCTTGACCTTAGGCTCAAAGGCGTTCACTTTTGAGACAAGGGCCGTCATGGCTTTGACCGTGCCCAAAGACGAAAACGGCAGATCCAACGGCAGATGAATATTAACCTTGGGCTCAAGCCGATCAATGCCTTTTTGCGCACGGCGGACAAATACTTTTCCAAACAGAAGTTTGATCATCGGTTAACCCTTTTTTCTTAAATACGCTTCAATAAATGGATTGATATCGCCATCCATGACTTTTTGCACATTGCCCACTTCCACATCGGTGCGATGGTCCTTGATCATGCAATAAGGTTGGAAGACATACGAGCGGATTTGGCTTCCCCATTCGATCTTTTGTTTTTCCCCGTATTCACTGGCCATGCGCTCATCTTTTTCAAACTGCCTTTTTTCATAAAGTTTCGCGCGCAACACCTTCATCGCGGTTTCTTTATTTTGCAATTGTGACCGTTCGCTCTGGCACTGGACCACAATCCCGCTGGGGCCATGGGTCAAGCGAACCGCCGAGTCTGTTGTATTCACCCCTTGCCCGCCCGGGCCCGAAGCACGGTAGACATCAATGCGCAGATCGTCAGGATTAATCTGGATATCAATATCGTCTTCCAATTCCGGGATCACATCCACAGAGGCAAACGAGGTGTGCCGCCTTTTATTGGCATCAAAAGGCGAAATACGCACAAGCCTGTGCACACCCTTTTCAGACTTTAAAAGCCCATAGGCCATATCCCCTTCAATGCGCAGCGTCGCGTTCTTGATCCCGGCTTCTTCCCCGACGAGAATATCCAATACCTCTGATTTAAATCCTTTGGAATCGGCCCAACGCGCGTACATACGCAGCAGCATGCTCGCCCAATCACAAGACTCTGTCCCGCCCGCACCGGCATTAAGGCTCAACAACGCGTTGTTGTGGTCAAATTCTCCGGCTAAAAGGATCTGAACTTCAAGGATGTCAACGGTTTTTTCAAGCGCGCTTAACCCCGTCGTGATCTCTCCTAAAAGAGTCACATCTTCTTGGGCAATCTCGACAAATTCCTTGAGCTCGCTTAAGCGGGAAAATCCTTCTTCAAAAGGCGTGACAACACTTTTCAAGACCTTTAGCTCGCGGATGAGCTTGTTAGCATGCTGGGCGTCATTCCAAAAATTGGGAAGTGACATTTCCTGCTGAATGCGATCAATGGCCTCTCCTTTGGAAGGAAGGTCAAAGAAACCCCCGAAGTTCAAGAAACCTTTTTTCTAGGCTGCTTATTTGTTTTTGGATGTCATCTAACATGGTATGAATATTTATATTAAAAGCAAATAAATTGAAGGTTATTATAGCACAACACCCTTGAATTACAATTTTTCTCCCAAAGGCAGGAATGAATTACGCTAAAACCGAGGCTTGAAGGCTCAGGAAAGCCTTCGGCTAATGGTTTTTAAACCCTTAAGTTCCAAGGCAAACTCATCACGGCTATCGGAGGCAAGGGCCGCTACTTCAGCATCCACGATGCCGTCTTTAACGAGCTTAGCGAGCGTTTGCTTAAACGATGCCATCCCGAACATTTTTCCGTCATCGATAAAGGTTTGGATCTCACGTGATTTTTGTTCGCGGACAAGGCGCGCGATGGTCGGTGTGACAACCATGGATTCATACGCCGGGACACGGCCTAAGCCGTCTTTGCGCGCTACAAGCCTTAAGGAAATCGTTCCTTTAAGCAACAGCGAAAGTTGAAGCGACATTTCCGCCTGGAGATGGGGTGGAAAAAAATTAAGAATCCGTTCAACTGTTTGCACGGCATTATTGGTATGGAACGTGGCTAAAACCAGCGCCCCGACTTCCGCGGCCAAAAGGGCCGCCTTCATCGTTGCCTCGTCGCGAATGGTCCCGATAAATATCACATCCGGGCTTTGCTGAGTCGCGTGGCGCAACGCCTCTGGATACGAAAAGAAATCGATCTCCATCTCCCGCTGATTGATAATACTCTTCTTGTTCTTGAACAAATATTCGATCGGGTCCTCAAAGGTCAAGATATGTTTCTCAGTGTTCTCATTGATGTAATCGATCATGCTCGCGATGGCGGTCGTTTTTCCATTTCCAGCCGGGCCGCAGGCCAAGATAAGGCCTCGGGGCTCACTGCAAAAACGCTCAAAAAGCTCAACCGGCAGGCCAAGTTCGGCAAAGGATTTCGTTTTGTTGCGGACGTAACGGGCTACCATGGTCGGCGTGCCGCGCTGGAAGAACAAATTAATACGAAAACGCCCCAAATCCGAGTCAATATAAATAAAATCCACGTCCTTGTTCTTGTAATACTGGTCGCGCGGAGATTGCTCCGGAAGAAGAACGGAAATAAGCTCTTCCATCTCTGGAGGGCTGACCTTTTCCTCTGCAAGAGAATGAACGGTCCCGTGGATGCGGGCACGAGGCTCGGCGTGAACGGCCAAAAAAAGGTCTGAGGCGTCTTTTTCGCACATCAGTTTAAAATATTTCTGAAGTTTCATAAAGGGGTCCTTTCGTAATGCATGGTCGTCAGTATCTCATCGACAGTGTCGAGTCGGCTAACCGCAAAATGCTATCGGCTAACGACTTGAATATTGCACAAACCTTAAACTCCTTTTTATTCTACCTTAAAAACCACATCACAAGAATCATTTTTGACAAAATTGTTTGAGAATCTCTTTTTCCAGTACCAGCAGTTTCTTTTTCAGGCTAACGCCAAAAGCAAATCCACCGATTGTGCCGTCCTTGGCGATCACGCGGTGACACGGGATCAAAAGCGGAAAAGGATTTTTGTTCAAGGCCTGGCCAACCGCGCGTACCGCCTTGGGGCGCCCTGTCTTTGCCGCCACCCAAGCGTACGAGCGCGTCTCTCCAAACGGAATAACGCTTGCGGCTTTCAAAACCTGCCCTTCAAACGCTGTCAGGTGCGGCATTTGTTTTTCCAATATTTTAAATTTGATCGCTCTTGACATAAAATTAATCAAAGGCCTTTTTTGACCGCAAGTGGCGGTGATACCCGATCGCAAAGCGATGTGCTTCATCTCGAATCCGCTGAAGAAGTTTCAAACCTAACGAAGTTTTACTTAAAATGATCGGCGCCCGTTTACCAGGAATAAAAACTTCTTCCTCGCGTTTGGCAATGGAAACAACCGGCACCTTGACATCGAGCTTATCCAATTCGACCTTCGCCGCGGAGAGCTGCCCCTTGCCGCCGTCCACAAGAATTAGATCCGGGAACAACGCGCCTTCTTTCTTGAGCCGCGCATAACGGCGGCGCACCACTTCCGCGATCATCTGAAAATCATCGATCCCCGCAACCTCCCGGATACGGAAACGCCGATAATTATTTTTATCCGGCGCACCGTTCAAAAATGATACCATGGACCCGACAGACTCGTGGCCCATCGTGTTCGATATGTCAAAGGCTTCCACGCGTTCCGGCGGCCTTGAGAGCCCCAGGGACATCTTGAGCTGTTCCGCTTCTTTATAATAATTGACATCTTTGGTTCCGGAATAAAGCGCTCCCACGGCGCGGATTTGGTCGCGCAAGACAGCGGCCTTTTCAAATTCTTTTGCTTTGGCACATTCTTCCATGCGCGCACGCAAACTGCGGTACAGATCATCTTTGCGCCCCTCGAGAATGAAAACAACATGGCCGATGATACTCTGATATTCCTTGACGCTGATGTTTTGGATACACGGCGCGTCGCAGAGCCCGATATGATAATCCAGGCAAGGTTTGTCCGGCATCGCGCGACACGAACGATAATGAAAGATCCTGCGCACGATCGTGAGCGCTTCGCGAACGAGCGTTGCATCCACGTAAGGGCCAAAGAGCCTGCCCTCGCCTGCCCCCTTGCCCATCCGGGGACGGACAACGTCAACCTTGGGGTATTTTTCTTTGGTGATCAAAATGGACGGATAACTTTTATCATCGCGCAAGTCGATATTATATTTGGGGTGGTATTTTTTAATGAGGCTCGCCTCAAGCAAAAGCGCTTCGGCTTCGCTCGTGGTCAGGATCCAGTCAATCTTTTTTATTTCAGTAACCAGGCGGTCTGTTTTGGAAAAAGGGCCGGTGCCTTTGCGAAAATACGACTGCACACGCCGGCGCAGAGATATGGCCTTCCCGACATAAATGACCTTTTCGCGGACATCTTTCATCAGATATACGCCGCTCGATACGGGGATGTGTTTTAAAACTTCTTTGATATCCATTGGAGAAGCTTCTGTGCTTCGACAACCTTCAGGGTAACAGCCGTTTGGAAGAAAAGAGCTGCCGCGGCCATCACAACGATGATCAGGCGGATCAATTCGCTTTTTACAGGGAGAAAATTCCACAGCAAAAAACACCCGCCGCCCATCACCAAGGCCGCCACGAACACTTTCATGGCATGGTCCAAAAGCCCCTCGCCAAAACCTTTCAGGCGGGCGCTCAAGATCGTGAACAAAATAAAAAAATCAATGCCGGCGGAGATGGAACTCGCCAAGGCGATCCCTCCCACCTTCAAGGGCCCCATCAAAACAAAATTCAGTGTCGCATTAATGGCCAAGCAAAGCCCTGCAACCTTGGCCGGCGTCGCTGTGTCCTGAAGGGCATGAAACCCTGTGACCATCACCTTGATCCCGGAGAACCAAAAGAGGCCAAGGGCAAAAAACAACAACGCCTGCGAGGTGATCGCCGTCGAATACGCATCAAAGGCGCCGCGTTCAAAAAGAACACGGATGATCGGCGTTGAAAAAAGTACCAGAAAGACGCTTGCCGGCAGCATCAAAAGGATCATGCTCTTTAACCCAAACATCAGGGTTCGCTTGAAGTCATCCATATTCCCCCGCGCCGAAAAACCCGACAGGGTTGGCAAAATCGCACTCGCCAGCGCCACGCCAAAGATCGACATCGGAAATTGCAAGATCCTGTTCGAATAATAAATCGCGGAAATGCCTCCGGCGCCAACCGCATACGAAAGTGAAGCACAAAACGTATCAATAAAAACGGTCATTTGATAAACCGCAGAGCCAAAAAGCCTTGGCACCAAAAGCCGTCCTACTTTTTTCACGCCTGGATGGTTGAGCGTCTTAGGGATCTCCAAACGGATCCCTTGATTAAAGATCGGAATGGCATTTGCCACAAGTTGCAAAACCCCTCCAACAAGGACACCCAAGGCTAAACAAAAAACAGGATCATAGGATACCTGCACCGAGACAACGGCGCTGACAATAATGGCGATATTTAGCAGACAGGGGCTAAAGGCAGGGACCACGAACGACCGAAACGTAAAAAGGACCCCCATACCATAGGCGGTAAGCCCGATAAAGATCAAATACGGGAACATGAGCCGCGTCAGTTTGATCGTAAGAACAAGCTTTTCTGGATCGGCAATAAACCCGGGAGCAATGAGGCGGACAATGACCGGCGCAAAAAGAATACCCAAGACAGTGATCAAACTTAATGCCATGAGAATAAACACAAAGACCGTATTTAAAAAAAGCGTCAGTTCTTTTTTATCCTTATGGGCATACTCGGCAATTACAGGCACGACAGAGGAATTCATCCCCCCTTCGCCAACGATATCCCGAAAAAGGTTGGGAATACGAAAGGCAACAAAAAAAGCATCCGCGCGAAAAGAAGTTCCAAAAAACTTCGCGAGAATGATATCACGCGCAAAGCCCAGCGCCCTCGAGGCGAGGGTCCCCACCGACAGGGTTGATGTCGTCTTGACAATCCCTGAATTGGTGTCTTGGGTCGAATATTTATTAGTTGACATAGATTTTTCTCTTTGCTATATTGACTCCTTACAGAATTAAAGAAAGGAGTCCTTTTATGCCACAAAGACGTTCTGGCATTCAAAGTCTGCGATTAACTGACAAAAAACATATGCATAATCTTGATATCAAGACCGATCTCAAGAAGACGATCAAAAAATTCACGGCCGCTATTGCTGAAAAAAAGGCTGAAGAGGCCAAACCTCTCTTGAACATTGTCTATAAAAAGATCGATAAGGCTGTTAAACGAAATATTCTCAAGGCCAACACCGCCTCGCGAAGAAAATCCTTCTATAGCCGCATGCTCGTGGATCTTTCCAAGCCAAAAAAATAATTTAACCGACGTAGATTTTTTCCAGAAAAAGGAAGTCCATTTTACCGGCCTTCCTTTTCTTTTTTTAAAACCGCTACGCGCATAGCTTGATCACCAGGACTTCCAGCGCATGTTCCGGTTTTAACTGGCTTCGCTTGATATTAAAATCGGCTTGCTCAAACGCGAGCAATCCGTTTCTAAACTTGGCCGCTGAGACTTGTTTCTTGTCATTTTTCCACTTCCAGAACATTCCGCCGAGAATCTGCAAAGGATAATCTCCATTTCTCAGCAACTCATCCAAAATAGTCAAGGCATCTGCCTTGCGATTCACGGACACCGCCCGCATCAGGTCAAAAACACTCTGCCGCACCCTCGGACTGAACGAAAAAGCTTTGATCACCTTGGAAAATTTTATGAACAGGGCATCTTTTTTATCGATGGCATCGGCGGTCAAAATGACAATGAGCTTTCCTTGGGATTGGCGCTCAACGTCAACGATCATAGCCTTCTGCCCTGCATTCAATTCATCGGCTTGATGAACCACAACCACGCGGGCTTTTCCAACCGCCGGCAGTGCCATCAACGCCTCTTTAAGTTCATTATCCTCAAGCCGATGTCCGTATAAAATTTGATAATCAAACGAAAGGGATTCCGGGGTAGGAAGAACGCTCGCCTTGATCTCGGCTATTTTGTGTTCTTTAGCAGAATTATCTTGGCCCACCAAAAGGTAAATCATCTACCAGTCTTCAACGGTTCTTTCAATAATACGCTGAGCAAGGTCTTTGACCGCCTTGTCAATGGCATCGTTCTCGGGTGTGGCTTGTGGACCTGTTAAAAAATAGGTCGCCTCTCCGCCGAAGCTCGATTCGGTCCAGAGGACTTCATTGGTGCGGGCGTTAATAAGCTGCAGTGAAACCAGGATCGTAATGCGGTATTCTTCGGCATTATCATCATCGTCAAAACGCAATCCATCGCGGCGATAATTCAACAAGGCACCCTTTAAGATAATATCAGATTCCTCGGGTTTGCTGATCTTCAGCAAACCGTCGGTAATAAAACGGTTGATCACGCCTTCGGTGACCTTAACCTCCATCATTGGGATATAAAGGTTCTTTTCGCCGCGCTCGGTGCCGTAGTCCACATTGTTCTTGAAAGGTTCGACGTAAATTGTCTTGATTCCTTCCATGGACGGCGACACGGTGCGCGTGGAATAACCGCACCCGCTTGCGCAAAGAATACTCACAAAAAATAATAAAGCAATTTTTTTCATGAATTTTTTCTTCTGACCCTTATAAATCGAGGAGATTTCTTTTCTCTATATTTTTTTCAAGGAACTGCTCATTAACCGGCTTTGAAGGCGTATTAGCCTTCTCGCCTTTTTTCTCTAAAACCTTCAACTGCTCGAGGGCTAACGTCGCCCAGCGGCTATTGGAAAAATCGCTGATGATCGCATTGTAATAAATTTTGGCGGCTTCGTATTTTTTATTTTTGGCATAAAATTTCGCAATAAGAAAATTATTTTCGGCTTCTTTATCGTTGAGCTGTCCGATCTCTTCCTTGGCCTTGGCGGAAAGCTCGGCATCCGGATATTCCTGAACAAATTCTTTAAAGGCCTCGGTTGCCGCCTTGGTCACCTTTTGATCATAGGCCGCACCGGAAGAGCGCGCAGCGTCAACAACGGCGATTTGATATTTGGCCGCTTTGACCCATTCGCTTTCAGGATAATCATTCAATACTTTGTCAAACTCATCCCGGGCCTCCTGGTACATTTTCTTTTCAGCGAGGTAAAGCCCGATCTTGTATTGGGCCACGGCTGCGTATTTTCCATACGGCGCGTTCTTGATCACGGTGCGAAAGACATCCACGACATCATAATCCCCGCCGGTGATTGTCGAGACAAATTGATTTTTATTAGGATTTTGAAGCATGCGTTCGCCAATTTTATACTGACGCTCCACCACTTCCGGGGCCAAGTCACTAAAGGGGTATTTTTCAATGACCTTCTGGCTTTCCTGAAATGCCCGATACTCTTTCCCTAGATCTTCATAACAGCGCGAGATCCCAAGCTGTGCGATGGGCGCTTCTTTGGCTTTTGGATAATGTTTAATTAATTTTTCGTATTCGAGAAGGGCTTTAGGATAATCTTTTTGCTGATAATATTCATTAGCAAAAACGAGCTGTTCCTGGGGTGTGTCTTTAACCGCATATTTGGGGTTCACCCATTTATTGGTTTCCGGGGTCCAGATCCAAAATGCGAAGCCAGGGGTGGTACAGGAAAGCACTATAATACTAGTAATGATAAATATGTATTTTCTCATGCGAAACACTTTACCATAGTTAAAAATCAATGTCAAATCTGCCCGAATTTAATTTATAATGGGCAGATTTGCTCCACAATAAACATAAAAATATGCGAGGAGCAAATTATTTCTCCGCCCGTTTCCAGCCCAACTCTTGTTCCGTTACGGCGCGAAAGGCGCCGGGCTGAAGATCTCCCAGCTGTAAATTTCCGAATGCAATACGTTTAATTTTCCGGACAGGATGTTTCAAGACATCAAAAAGCCTTCGGATCTCGCGATTTTTGCCTTCGGTCAATTCCACGATCAAATGCGATTCCCTGCCGCTTGCCTTGCGCAGTATCACCTTGGAAGGCTTCAAAAGTTCTTCCTTGTCCATGATGCCCTCATGCGCGCGCGCAAGATCCTCATCCGTCACCTTGCCCTCGACCGTCACCACGTAAACCCGCGGGATCGCGTTCACAGGGTCTGTTAAATAATTGGAAAGCCGAGTATCATTGGTTAAAAGTAAAAGCCCGGTCGTGGCCATGTCCAGCCGTCCCACCGCATGGAGGCTTTGCAATTCCATCGGCAAGAGGTCAAAGACCGTGCGCCGGCCTTTCTCGTCGGACTTCGTCGTTACAACGGCCTTAGGCTTGTAAAGCATGATGGTCTGCCAATTGGTTTTCTTAAGCGGCTTTCCGTCCAAAAAAAATTGGGCTGTTTCCGGCACGACAAGAAACAAAGGGTCCTTGATGATGCGGCCGTTCACTTTTAGCCTTCCGTCAAGGATGCAATCTCTGGTTTGGCTCCTCGACATGAGGCCCAGTTTCGACAAGGCGCGCTCCAGCGAAACTTTTCCAAGAGAAAAAGGTTTTTTATTATTTCCCTTATTCATATTTTACACCCCTGTGCTCCAGCCATCCCCCAGTCCGCCGGTATTGCGGATCATGGTGCGTCCAATGAACCGTGCCGCCCTGATCATTCCACTCATATTCTCCATAAAAATAAACCTCGTCTCCGATGGCTAAATTATTAATGCGAGGCGCAAGGTCAATGTTGTGCGCGATCAAAATGGTCTGTCCCTGCGGTAATTGCAAAATAAACCGCTGATGACGGCTGCCCTTTAGATCATCAGCTAAGATCTTAACAACTTGGCCCCTGGATTCAACAAAAAGATTCGATCGATGATCTTGAAACGCCGCGTAAATCTTTTGCGCGTCATCGTGATGCACGACGGCAGTATCAACCGGCACAGGCGCCGCAGAGCGCTCCTCACAGCCAAATAATAAACACAGGGCTAAAATAATGAACAGGATTTTAACGTATCCTTGGGAGATCATATTAAATAAAAAGGTTATTGGTCTTTGGCCTAACTAAATACCATCGACTCGCTTATTTTAATTTTTGACTTTTGGATTTTGACTTATTCTTCAATCCCCTGCCTGGACACGATCCCCTCCGCTTTATTTTTTCTTTTCTTCTTTTTTCCCGCAAAGCAAGGCCATCCATCCCCAGGCAGCCAGGATCGCAAGAGATGGCACCATGGGCACGCGGAATCGAGGCGTCACAAGCCATCCGGTGGAAAAAAGGGAGACAAAAATAAAATACAACAAAACCAAAAACAAAAACTGTCCCACAGCGTCTCTTTTGCATTGCCCCATGCCGAGGATCCAGCCTACCCACCAAAAAATAACAAAAAGATACCCGAAGATCACCCCAAAAATTTTCCACGCCGATGAGTGAAAATACTTCATATTGCCGGGCGTGGTCATTAAATTCAGGAAATTCCGTCCAACGGTATCGGCATAATACAACGCCGGCGGCATGGCCTTGAACTGCGGGTTAGTTTCCCTGGCATAGCGCCCTATGATCCCGTTCAAGTCAATCGTCGTATGATTGATACTGCAGAACGTGAAGTCGTTATAAACCTTTAAATTATGATACTGCCATATCCCTAGAAAGCCATAAACCAGCACAAGGACAGCTATGGCATGCGCCAGGCCAGTGAAAAACTTCTTCATCCCCCACAGGTACAAAACAAACCCAGCGACGACAAACCCCAAAAAATACCCAACCGGGCGGACGTAGACAGAGGCCCCCAGAAAGATCGCGGCCCCGGCCAGCCAGGCAAGGCGCCGGTTATTGATATATTTTACAAAAGCATAAAGGCCAAGCGAAAGAATGAACACGTGCAGGGATTCGGTCAAGATCATGGTCGAGTAAATCGTCGTGGGAAGGTCCAGCAAAACGATCGCGGTACTGAGCAACCCGATCCGCCGGTCTTTCCAGGAGATGGTCTTGAAGACAACAACGGCAGTCAAAACATTCAAGACGATCTGCAGAAAAACTATGCTCAAAAGAGGCAAATTTAATCCATCATGGAACACGGCAAGAAAAAGCGGATAACCCGGGGTTCGATAAAGATCCTGCCTAAGGCCTTCTGAAGGCATACTGAAATAGTGCATCCAGGTTTTGGCCTCCAAAAGATAGCCAAAGGAATCAGGCTGCATGATCGATAGCGAATCAACACACGCGATATGAAGGAACAGAAAAAATTTAATGCCTAACGCTAGGGCGATCAGCCAGAGAATATATTTCTCAATCCGCATGTCGAAACTGCTTTTGATCATTGGGCCCTCAATGTCCTTGCTGCGTCCCTGGGATCTGTTTTTTACTGCCTAAAAAGTCCTTTACCAATAAAGCCTTTTGAAACGTTGCGAATACTTTTTGATCCACTCGCGAGACGCCTCATCCAAAGAAACCTCTCGGCCTAATTGCAGATTAAGCAAGTCCCGGTATTCGGAGATCAGATAAATTTGCTCGATCATTTTCACCTTAAAAGCTTCGCGCAGCCTAAAAAAGTTGACCGCAATATCATAAAAATTTGTTTCTAAATTATCCACACACCGGACAACTGTTGCCTTAATAGAAAATATTTTATCTTCAAAAGGCATCCGGATGGCAATGCGCGTTCCGGGCTCCACGGGATGCTTGGCGGAAAACAGCAATCCGCCGATACTGATGTTGATCGTTTCCGATTTCAGTTCTTTTTTTTCTTTTTTTGGCCCCGGCTCGACAACGGTGTAAGCCAAGGGCAAGGTCAAAGGGTGGCGGATAAAATGCCGATTCTCGACGACTTGAACGGTGCGGATATCTTTGACGTTCCTAAGCTGGATCTTTTTCTGATTCTTTTTCATCTTATTTTTCTCCATTGCCCTTGGATTTAGTCGCTGTTTTGGCTAGACACTGCTTTTGACTTTTGAATTTTGACTTATCTAACTGCCTATCCTTTTTTATAAAGCACCTTCCCCAGCATCACCATCGCGATCAGGCAAAAAATACTGCCGCAAAAAAACGCCGCCCGCATGCCGGAAAGAGGCATTCTAAATTCAGAATACACCGTTTCCAGCACTACGACGCCCAGCGCCATGGTGACGTTCATGATGGCATTAAACATGGCGGACACGCTGCCGCGGTTTTTTTCGCCTGCGAATCCCATGATGAGGTGGTTGACTGGCGAGAAAAACAAACCGTACGCGACCGCGAGCATCACAAGATACACGACAACCGGCAGGATAAGCCCGTGCCCCAAAAGCATGACAAACACAAGCCCCGCGATGGACGCTAGGCCCATCGCGAGCGTCACCAGTTTGATCGGAGCGACCTTGTCCGACATTTGTCCGGCGCGCAAACCGATCGGAATATACACAAGCGACATCACCGTCAACAATAGGCCGATATTCCTCGCGCACATTCCCTCATGCGTCAGGTAAACCGGTAAAAGAAAATTCCCGCCAAAAAACAATAAAAAGCCTAAAGTCGTCGCGGCGCACACCAGGATCAATGACCGGTTTTGAAAAAGCGTGATATCCAGCGCCGGGTCCTCTGCCTTTTTTTCATTACGGAAAAACAGGATGAACAAAACAACCGACGACAGCAAACAGCCCCAGGTGATCAACGAAGCCCAGCCAAATTCGTTCCCCATGTTCAGCGCGAAGATCAACAAAAACAGCGCCAGCATGGATAAAATGATCCCGGCAAGATCTATTTTTTTCGCTTCCGGCTGGACAGCCTTTTCAACCGCCGGGATGACCCGCAGGCCAAAAAGGATGACCAGGACTCCGATAGGCACGTTGACCAAAAATATCCAATGCCAGGAAAAATAATTAATGATAAACCCGCCGGCCAGCGGCCCGGTGAGAACTCCAAGCGCTGCCGACGTCGTCATGATCCCTAAGGCCCAACCGATGCGTTCTTTGGGCAGATACGCCATAATGGAGGCAAAGGCGCTCACGAGCATCATGGAGCCGCCCAAGCCCTGGACACAGCGGAAGAAAAGCAGGGTCCAGAAATTCGGCGACAACGCGCACAAAAAAGACCCGAACGTGAAGACCCCAACGCCCGAAAGAAAAATACTTTTAAGCCTGAGGCGGTCCGAGAGTTTGCCAAAAAGGATGAACGCGGAAACCTGGGCCAAGATATAGGAGAGCGCGACCCAGGAGGCTTGGCTCAAGGTGATTTGAAAACTGCTCACAAAGGTCGGCACAGCCAGGTTGACAATATATCCGTCGAGCCTAACCAAAAAGATGCTGAGCGCGAACGCCACTAAGATGAAAAAATAATTCGTCATGATGATCCTGTTGTTTTCTTCCTGCCCCTGCTGGTAGCCTGGCCCGTTTTCTCGTTCTCTTCTTTAATGACTTTGTTGTTCCTTAATAACGATCACAAAAGATTCTTCCTGAACCGGAGGAACATCTTTTTCCCATGAACGCGCATATTTCAGAAAAATAGTTTCCTTCCCCGGTTTAAGCGCCTTCAGCGTCCACACTTGTTTTCCGCCCGAGCCGACAAGCTTTGAATTGCCGGTGACATATTTTTCATTTTTTAATTCCAGCATATTCGGATCCAACGGCTTTGCAAATTGCCACGCGTAACCCGTCGTCGCGTTTGATTCGAGGGAGATGGTAAAACTCTTTCCGGCCCGCACTTCAACCACCTTAGGCTGTTTCGCTTCTTGCGCAAAACACAATGAAGATAAAAACAATAAAACAAAAATAAAATAAATGATCTTTCTCATCTTGCACCTCCAAGCCGGTTGTCCAAAAGGATCTTCCCTAAACATACCATCGCGATCAAGCAAAAAATGCCTGGTCCGTTTTTCGATCTTGCCATAAATAAAATTAAGTGATGTCCGCCATCTCGCTAAAAGCGGATGGCGAGACCTCGCCAAAGGTTCAGTGGAGGGTGTCCCCGGAACTTCGGGGATTTCAGGGGGTTTTTTAAATTTTAATAATTTCAACAAAATCTTGATTCCTTTTATCTACATCTAAATTTATGTCGACACCTAATAATCGTAGCATTTCATTAGCAAAAGTATCTTTATGATTTTCCCCAGCCGTCTTTTCTTTATTCACGGTGCGCGATACCGATCCAGTAAATAGGTCTGCAAGCTGCAAAAAAATGCTGGTTTTTGAATCTTGGGCTTCAACAGCATTTACGATTACTGAATCCTTAAAATATGCGACACACTCAGTTTTTAACTTTTGCTTTAATTCTGATAATCGTAATTTATCTGCGCCACCGTCTTGATCCTTAGTTAAAGAAATCAAGCGAGGCAACTGCACTCTTCCCGAACAAATCTCATGCTCCAAACCTTGCACAATTAATTGGTAATGTAAATCATATGTTGCGTCATCAATGCTAGATTTTCCAATATCCTTTTTATCAACTATTGCAGCTTTAAAACCAAGAACATCTGATTCTGATAAAGCTGTTTTGACGAATTCAATGGCTTGACCAGTCTTCTGTCTAGATAAACCGCTAAAATGAAATTCATTTGTAATCTTATTTACTTCTTCCCATTGAGTTAAAGACTGGTAAATCTTGAGCAATCTGTGAGAATCATTAACCCATAAGCTTCCAATTACCAAATTTTCTTGCGTTTTTCCGCTTTCATCACAAAAAATCGATATAAGCGGATCCATTGGCTGGTCTTCAACCTCCTTTTGTCGATGTTCATCATCTAACTCTAGACGTTTTTTTCTTACGCGATCACTGG
>Ga0172370_10000233_pt1 | contig 82870 bp, 59 predicted proteins | sample LakKiv5m_FD_114538 | JGI IMG/M metagenome (GOLD analysis project Ga0172370, IMG submission 114538) | Freshwater microbial communities from Kabuno Bay, South-Kivu, Congo - kab_022012_11.5m | ecosystem: Environmental > Aquatic > Freshwater > Lake | place: Democratic Republic of the Congo... | reverse complement strand
GGGCCGGTCTGGCAATAGCGGAAAATCCGCCGGAGGGAGAACCACCGGCGGAACTGCCGAAGACGAAGACCAACGAAAAGGACGGCGCGGAAATGGTGCTCATCCCCGCCGGCGAATTCCTCATGGGCACCAGCGAGGAAGAACTCGCGGCATGGCTGCAGGCGCATCCCGCTGACCAGCGCGGTTATTTCACCAATGAGATGCCGCAGCATATGGTATACCTGGACGACTACTATATGTATAAAACCGAGGTGACGGTAGCGCAATATCGGGAATTCTGTCAGGCGACGGGCCGCGCGATGCCATCGGAGCCGTCGTGGAAGTGGCAGGATGACCATCCCATCGTGAACATAGCTTGGGAGGATGCGCAGGCGTATGCGGCCTGGGCGGGCGCGAGTCTGCCGACGGAAGCGCAATGGGAGAAGGCTGCGCGCGGCGGCGATCGGCGCATATATTCGTGGGGAGACGCCTGGCCGCCGCCGGCTGGCACCGGGAACTTCGGGGATGAGACCTTTAAAGCGTCCGGCATGTTCCCCGGGAGGGATGTCATCAATGGCTATATAGATGGCTACGTGTATGTCTCCCCGGTGGGCGCCTTCGCCGCTAACCCATATGGCCTGCATGATATGGGAGGGAACGTGGGGGAGTGGTGCGCTGACTGGTATGGAGGTAGGTATTACACGGATGAGTCGATGCACAATCCAACCGGACCGGCAACGGGTACGGGACGGGTGTGTCGCGGCGGCTCCTGGCTCGATGGCGGTGCATGGATCTTCCGCGCGGCCGACCGGTATATGGGTTATCCTGCGGACAGGAACAGCGCCGGTGGCTTCCGATGTGTGATTCGTTCACCAGATCCTCCTATCCCTTAACGGGTAATAGCTAGAATTTCGCTCACTTTGGTGAGCTGAAACGTGCCGGAGGAGTCCATGCGCGGCCCGGCCCCGATGCCATCTGGACGAATATACAACCGTCCGGCGGCGACTGGTAGGCGGGGAACCGTTCGACGGCAGTCGCCGGATTAATCCTTGATGTCGCTTCTTCCGACCGCATGGAGTTTCTTCCACCTTCCGTTTGTGGTATCGTATAGCACGATGCCGGATATCATTCGCACCATTATCGCCACCGACTGCGGCAGCACCACCACCAAGGCGATCCTCATCGAGGGGGATGGGGAGACGTACCGCCTGGTGGCGCGCAGCGAGGCGCCGACCACGGTGGAGGCGCCGTTCGACGACGTCACCGTGGGCGTGCTGAACGCCGTCTCCGAGCTGGAGGACCTGACCGGACGCGCCTTCATCCGCGACGGCCGGTTGATCCGCCCGCGCGAGAGCGATTCGGTGGGCATGGACCTCTATCTTTCCACCAGCAGCGCGGGCGGCGGGCTGCAGATGCTGGTGGCCGGCGTGGTGAAGACGATGACGGCGGAGAGCGCGCAGCGCGCGGCGCTGGGCGCGGGGGCCATCGTCATCGACGTGCTGGCGGTGGACGACGGGCGCAAGGATTACCAGAAGGTGGACCGCATCCGCGGCATCCGGCCCGACATGATCCTGATGTCCGGCGGCACCGACGGCGGCACCACGCAGCACCTGCTGGACCTGGCGGAGACGCTGCGCGCCGCCGACCCCCGCCCGCGGCTGGGCAAGAGCTACCGCCTGCCGGTGGTCTACGCCGGCAACCGCGACGCCTACGAGGGCGTGAAGGCGATCCTCGGCGATCGCGTCGAATTGGAGAACGTAGACAACCTGCGCCCGGTACTCGAGCAGGAGAACCTGCAGCCGGCCCGCGACGCCCTGCATGAGCTGTTCCTGCGGCACGTAATGGCGCAGGCGCCCGGTTACGACAAGCTGCTCACCTGGGTGGATTCCCTCATCATGCCCACCCCGCACGCGGTGGGCGAGATGGTGCAGGCGGCGGCGCGCGAGGAGCAGACCAGCGTGCTGGCGGTGGACATCGGCGGCGCCACCACCGACGTCTTTTCCGTCTTCAGCGGCGTCTTCAACCGCACGGTGAGCGCCAACCTGGGCATGAGCTACAGCGTGTGCAACGTGCTGGCCGAAGCGACCACCGCGGGCATCAAGCGCTGGGTGCCGCTGCCCATGAATGATTTTTTGCTGCGCAACCGGCTGCGCAACAAAATGATCCGCCCCACCACCATCCCGCAGACGCGCGAGGACCTGCTGGTCGAGCAGGCGGTGGCGCGCGAGGCGTTGCGGCTGGCCTTCATCCACCACCAGCAACTGGCCACCGGGTTGAAAGGCGTGCAGCAGCAGCGCGGCATCGGCGACGCGCTGAGCCAGACCGAATCCGGCGCCTCACTGGTGAACCTGTTCGAGCTGGGCCTGATCATCGGCAGCGGCGGCGTGCTCTCCCACGCGCCCCGGCGCCACCAGGCGGCGTTGATGATGATCGACGCCTTCCAGCCGCTGGGCATTACCACGCTGGCGGTGGACTCCATCTTCATGATGCCGCAGCTCGGTGTGCTTGCGCGCGACCACCCGGCAATGGCGACGCAGATATTCCATCAGGACTGCCTCATCCCACTCGGTCCGGTGGTGGCGCCGCTGGGACCGGTGAAGGCCGGCGAGGAAGTGATGACAGCAACCCTCGCGCCGGAGAACGGCAATCAGGTCGAAATGCGGGTAACGGGCGGCCAGCTTCGCCGCCTGCCCCTGCCGGAGGGAGCGCGCGCCCGGCTGACCGTGCGACCCGCGCGCGGGCTGGACCTGGGTGAAGGGCGCGGCAAGCCGGTGGAAAAGGAAGTAACCGGCGGCGTGGTGGGCGTGATCCTCGACGGCCGCGGCCGCCCGCTGATCCTGCCCGAAGATGAAGCGACCCGCCACCGCCAACTGCTGGAATGGCTCATCGCCGCGGGCGCCCTCGACGGGTGAATTTTAGATTTTAGATTTTGGATTTTTGATTGCCCATAATTATCGGCAATTCTAAAATCTAAAATCTAAAATCCAAAATCTAAAATCACTCATGGACGATCCGGTTCTTTTCCATCCATTCTTCCAGGCACTGGTCGCTACATACGCCGCCCACTTCCTTTACCATGGGATCGATCTGCGTCAGACTGTCGCTCTCCTTGCCGCAGTTGGCGCATTTGCCGGCAAACCGTGGGGGCGGAGTCCAGTTCTCGCGCTTGAACAGGGGCTGCTCCAGCCGTTCCTTCGCTTCGGTCTGTTCCGGACTCAACGTCGCCGAGGTTTCCACCAGCGTCTTCGGGTCGCTCGCTTTGACCTTCTTCCTCCCGCATCCGGAAACCGCGAATAGCGCCGCTATCATCAAAACGAGCGTCAATATTGTATACCGCATGCCCGCACCCCCTATCGGTGATCCATGGGGAAGGACGGTCGCCCCATTCGTCTTATAGTATACCGCTCACAGTTCCAAGTTCCAAGTTTGAACTTGTATCCTTGACTTTATCAACGAAAATGATACAATCTTAATAAAAGTCTTTCTCCACGTGGGGCGGCCCGGGAGAAGGACTGCCGGCAATCGCGCATACCGGTCTTGTGTCTCACCAGCCCCGCATAATTGCCGGTGAATCGAATAGCGGCGCGAATATCTTTTCGAGAGGAGACGCCATGTCGCGCGATCATCGGGGATTTACCCTCATCGAACTGCTGGTCGTTATCGCCATCATTGCCATCCTGGCGGGAATCCTCTTTCCTGTAATCTCCAGTGCCCGCGAAAAAGCGCGCCAGGCAACCTGTATCAGCAACCAGCATCAAATTGCCCTGGCGCTGCAGATATATACCGGCGATCACAACGACAACCTTCCCCGCGCGAGCGAGGTCTGGTCGGAAGTCAACCTCGGTCCCGGCGTCACCCAGTGCCCGACCGCCGGCCCCGGCGTCAACGGCTATGTCTACAATATTTATCTTTCCGACGTCAGCCTGGGCAAGGTGATCCATCCGGAACAGACCATGGCAACGATGGATGGCATGCAGGATTCGGTCGTCGATCTGGACGATACCGCGCCTTACTCGCCCAACACCATCACCAACCAGCCGTTTCCCAACATCTATTATTCGCATGAAGACGCTGACCCCCGGCATGCCGACAAATACATCGCCGGCTACCTGGATGGGCATGCGGCGCTTACCGGCGAGACGCCGCCGATGGATGTCGAGTGGGATAATTCGCCCGCCAACGTTACCGTTACTTATAACGGCTACGATCCGGATGCCGCGCATGCCGGCAGTTCGCTGGCGGTGACGGATGTCGGCGCCTGCCAGAACTGGAACTCTTCCGCGGCCGGCAAGATCGGCCTTAGCTCGACGGGCAGAATTTCCTTCCGCTTTGCCGATAACAGCACTTATGCGGTGCTGGGCCTGGGAGGCAGCGATTGCGAGTCGGTCACCGCGCTCAATTACGCCATCTACGGCAGAAACGGCACGCTGCGCGTCATCGAAGGCGAGCAGGTCGATATCGCGCCCGATAACTCGAAGGACAATATTTACTTCTCTACCGATGACTTCGCCATCGAGCGTAAAGGCCTGGTCGTCAATTACCTGAAGAAGGGCCGGATATTCCGCTCGGTGACAATGGACTCCGATCCGGGTTCCATGAAGGTATATGCATGGTTCAATGCCTTTCCCGGCGAGCTGGACGTGCCGGGAGTGACAAACGCGATACTTTACGGCGGTGTGATCGAGCAACCCTGAAAAGTTCGACGGAGTTCGAGACTCCAGGTTCAGAGTGATTGAGCAGGCAGGTGAAGGCCAATGCGTAAAGGGTTTACGATTATCGAATTGCTGGTAGTGGTGGCGATTATCGCCGTGCTGGCGGCTATCTTGCTGCCGGTTTTCTCTCGCGCGCGGGAAAAGGCACACGAGGTTACCTGCCTCGGTAATCAGCGCCAGCTCGGTTACGCGATACTCATACGCGCGCAAGATAATGGCGAGGTGTTCCCCGGCATCGACACGGTATGGGAAGACGTTGCCATGCCGCCGTCGGCGCTCCGCTGCCCGGCTCAAGCAGCGGAAGACGCGCCGGGCGGCAACAGCTACGGTTATGTCGCCGCCATCTCCGCCAAACCGCTGGGCAAAGTACCCTACCCGCATAACCAGCCGGTGGCGGGCGACTGCCTGCCGCAGGCGGGAAACGTGCTGGTCACGGTCGGCGATTTCGACCGCCGGCACATGGACAAGGGAGTACTCTGTTATGCGGATGGGCACGTCGCACTGATCGGCACTCCACCCACCTTCGGCGGTGCTGATCTGATGATCCGCGAGCCTTACGGGCAATTTGAGCTCGGCAACAACGATTACTGGCACTTTGAGGCCAGCGGCCTGATCGAGCCGCGCACATACCTGTTCCGCGCAGATGCCCGTTATGTTCCCAATGCCGACGCCGCGGACTATAATTTCCGCTATCCCGGCGGCATGGGCTATGCATACGCGCCGCACCTGTGGTTCCAGCGCTGGAACAATCCCTTCATCGATATGTGCTCCTGGTTGAACTCCCCGGTGCAAATGACTCTTACCAGATCGCTGGTGGGCGTGCCGGAATGTCCCAGCAGTCTGCCCGTCAACGGCTGGGTGCTCGGTTTCAATTACGGGGCGGGCGGCGATAATTCCACCGCTTCCGACCATCATCAGTCCGTCACCGTCTATGACGATGAGGACAATGTCATCGCCAGACTCTACTACGAGGATGGCGTCAAGACGCCCAACACCGCCTTCGATGAAGTGCTGACTTTCAACGGCCAGGAATTTTTCGACAAGTATCCCTACCAGGAATTCACCTTCAACGAATTCTGGTGGCAATACGGCGATATCGTCACCGATCCGATGACCGGCAATCCGCTGCCCGAGGCCGGCTACGATTATAACTGCTGGACATGGGGCATCGCCAAAAACCGCATCGAGTTCGTCGCCCGCGAAGGCAAGGTTTACATGTACTGGTCGGACCTTTACCTCGGCTCCATGGAATACCTGGTCTCCGCCGACGCGGCTAACTGGGATCGCCCGGCCAAACTCGAGCTGGATTACTACTCCGCCGGCAACACCTACAGTTGGGGCTGGTCCATGGGGGTGGGCAACCTGACGTATTACTACTTCTGACCGAACACAACTCCCACAGCGGACACGTCCTGCTGGACGTGTCCGCTATTTTTATCTCCGGCGGCCGGCAAAGGCAGTAACTTCAGCTCCGCCTCGATCTCCCTGTAGAGCTGCTTCACCCATGCCGGTTCTTCCGGCAGCGCGGTGCGCGGGGCATCAGTGCGGAAATCCAGCGGACTGAGTATTACGCGGATGTCGGACAGGCCGGTGTCGGCGGCCAGCACGAACAGGTCCTCCGCCGCTTCATCGCCCATGGCCAGGCAGCCGATTGAGGCGTTCGAGCCGTGGATCATGATATCGCCGCCCAGGTGCCTGCGGCCTTCCCGCCAAGCCATCTCCCGGTCAAAAGAATTGGGGTAGGTCAGGTGCAGCGAGAGGTGGTAGGCGCTGTTCGGATTGAGCCAGTCGATTCGATACAGTCCCTCCGGCACCTGGCCGTCTCCCTCGCGCAGCTTCGGTCCGAGATCGCCGCTGGCGCCGAGGATGGGATAGGCGCGAATGAAGCGCATCTTTCCATCAGGCCCGGCGGCATATACCCGCAGCGTTTCTTCCAGCTTCAGACCTACCAGTACTAGTTTCTTCGGCGGATATTCGATGCCTGCCGACTCAAAATACGGCGTCCAGCGTTCGCGCGCCGCCGGGCCGTATTCGTTCAGGCGGGAGGCCACCGTCTTGTCACCGCGTATCGCTTCGCGAATCCTGCCCCGAAACGGCACGGCCAGCAATGCTATTGTCAACAGGATCAGTAACGCATATATCCTTCGAAATCGCATATTGAAATGATATTCGAACGAGATGACAAAACAATTACGAAGATATTACAGAAGGAAAAAATCCGCTGCCGTGCAATACCTAACATATCCTTGCAACCACCGGCTGTAAATACGCGAGAAAGGAGAAACCCGTGAGCAGGTTTATCGCTTGCCTGACACTGGCGCTTATTGTCCCGTGCTCGATGGCGCTGGCCGATCCGGCTGCTGCCGTCCTTTTACCCAATCCCGGCTTCGAGCAAGCGGGAAAAGGCGGCGTCGATCGTTTCGCCAATACCGGTTATGCCGCTCCACAAGGACCACAATATCTCGGCGCGCCTGACGGGTGGTCGATCTACCAGTGGGGCAGTCCGATGGAGTCGCGCTACAACGTGACGGTGGAAAGCGGCGTGTCGCATTCGGGCGCCAGCTCGCTGCGCGCGCAAAACGTGGACAACACCGCCCGCGGCGGCGTATACGCGCACCCGAAGCTGGAAGAAGGCACCTACGAACTGTCCGTCTGGACCAAGGCGGAGCCGGGCAAGATCGGCAAGATCGCCATCTACCTGGCTTCGGCATATTCACGCCCGTTCAAGGTGAAGGATGAGTGGACCCGTATAGTTTTCAGCAACGTCGTCAGCGAACCGGTCGATGCCGCGGAGATCAATATACAGAATACCTCGGGAATCGACACGGTGATCTGGTTCGACGATATTGAGCTGCGCCGGGTTTCTACCGCGAAGTATATGCTTGTACCCGATACGCGCGAAACCAGGCCGCGCACGCTGCTCTTCAGCCCGATGAACATCAACTACCTTCGCGACACGGCGAAGATGTGGGGGGAGCGCGGTTTCGGCGGATTTCTTTTTGACGGCGTGATGTGGGACAGCGCTTCCGATGTCTGGGCCGCCGACGCCGATGCGAAATCGCGCGGCGAAGACGATAAACTGCTGCAGGAATTGAAGAGCTGCAACGCCGAGTGCCGCAAATACGGCATCGACTCGAACTTCGTTAAAGTTGCATTCTATACCGAGCTGCCGGATTGGTTCGATGACGCGGCATGGGAGAAAATCACCGAAAATTATCGCCAGGGAGCCCGCTTCGCGAAGATGAGCGGCTGCGCCGGGGTGGCGATCGATACGGAATACATGGCCAGGCAATACGAGCCTGGTTGGGAAGGCTATCAAAAGAATCCACATGATCTGCCGGTGCTGAAAGCTAAAATTCGCGACCGCTGGCTCGCGATAACGGAGGGCATGCTGCGGGAGTTCCCGGACATGGTGCTGCTGACGCTGCCGGAAGGGATGCTCTATTACGGCGAGCTCTACTTCGATGTCTTCACCGGCATGCTGGAGGGAATGGCGGAGGCAAATGCGCCCGGCGGTCTGCATCTTATGACCGAGGGGACATACCAGATGCGCGACGTGGGCGGGCTGGCAGTCTTTCCGGAGCAGCTCAATGCGGTAATTACGGAAGAGAGCGCGGAGCGGCCGGCTGAATACTGGCGCGAGCGCTGCTCGGTGGTGATGGGCGTCTGGCCGCTGGGCTATTACCGGGCCATCAACGATGAAAACGGGAAGTTCATCGACTGGAGCGGGAAAGAGGAAGTCTTCGGCAATGAGATCGTCGGTTCCTATGCGGATAAGAGCGAATGGTATCCGCCCGAAGAATTCAACGCGCAGATGGCCGGCGTCAACACCTTCTGTCCGCGCTATAACTGGATTTACGGCCACGGCAACGTCTTTTTCCAGTGGACCGAGGAGCAGATGGCAAAGTATAAGCAAGGCGCGCACCAATCATTCGGTAATGCCCTGCTGCCCACCGCAAAGAACCTTGACGCCTACCTGGCTATCATCGCGAAGCCGATGCGGGTGGTGAAGGAGATAGAGTAAACCTTTCTTTTGCCAACTAAACCTTCATGCTCATGCTCTTACTCTTGCTCATGCGCTAAAAAGCCTTACGAGAATAAATAGATGAGGCTTTTTTAGAGCAAGAGCAAGAGTAAGAGCATGAAATCCTTGCTACGCGTAGCTCCCCACTTCCTTTGCCAGCGCCACGAGATGCCGGAACTGCTCCAGGCTGACACTGCTGGGCACGGAGTGGTCGGAGGAGAAAATATAGCCGCCGTTCTCCTTCAGGATGGGCACGATGCGGCGGATTTCCGCCTCCAGCGCCTCCGGGTCTTCATACAGCAGCGCGTTGATGCCGCCGTGCAGCACCAGCCGGTCGCCGAACTGCGCCTTCAGCGCCGCCGGGTCCATGCCCGCCTTCACCTCCAGCGGATTCAGGCCGTCCAGGCCGAATTCGACGAACTCCGGCACGAAGGGCATCACGTTGCCGCAGGAATGCAGCTCCGCCTTCGCCCCCTTCGCGTGCGCCCACTCCACCGCGCGCCGCTGCACCGGCTTGACCAGCGCTCGGTAGGTGTCCAGGGAGAAAAACTGGTGGTACTTGTAGCCCATGTCGTCCGGCCAGAAAATGGCATCGAAGTGATATCCCTTCTCCCACGCCATGTCTAGCAGCGCCAGATTAACGTCCAGGTAGTGGTTGAACATGTCCAGGCACCACTCTGGCTCTTCCACCATCGCCATCAGCACGCGCTCGGTGCCCACCGCCCATGAATGCGTGACGTCGAAGCCGAACCACAGGCCGGCCTGGATCCAGTAACCCTCTTTCTTCCAGACGGGATATTCCTTCGCCAGATAGGCCCAATCAACGCGGTCCGGGTCCGGCGTCATGCGCGCCTTTGCTGCCGCCCAGGTGTCACGATCACGGATGGTGAAGTCGAGGAACTCCGGCGTGGATGCGGCGTGTTTCCAGTTCTTCATTGTCGCCCCCCAGGCGGTAGTGGCGATGACGTAGTCCTCCGTCTCCTCGACCACCCGGTTCGGGTAGCGGGGACTGTTGTCCGCGCCGATATAGCCCACTTTGTCCAACCCGAAGAAGTCCACGTAGCTGACGCCCTCCGGCATCCCCTCGCGCTCCCACCGCTCCAGCGTGGCGCCCCACGGCCCGTCAATGACGGGAACGCGGTCCGCTTCCTGGTGGTTGAACATGCGCGTGAAGCGCTCGTGTGATGTCATTTCAGGCATGATAGCTCTTTTTCACCGAGAACGCGGTATCTCCTGCCGGGTTTCGCTCAATGCACATAATGCCGGGAGGTGAAGATGATAATTCCTTCTTTTCGGTAAATGATCATGTAGGCATGATGCGATTCATAATATTCTGCCTTTGAAGTATGCCGCCAGCTCGATGTCTGAAGGCTAGGGAGCCGGTAGAACCCACCTCGATGCATTTCTTCTTCGCTGACGTTGGATTGGGAGCCGATATAGCTCGGAAGAGACCGGAAGGCGGGAACAGCGCGCTACGGCGTGCGCTACAAAAAATCTACCTTAACCTTCCCCGCTTCCACACTTGATGAATTTCTGAATGTACCTGGTACGTTATTTGAAGCGCAGCAACAGGTCGTAACCTCGTCCATGATCGTCCGTTTTATGGGCTACAGCAAATACTGCATCACCACGTTCGGAGATCATGACACCGGTAATCTTATATAGCTTCCAGGGGCTCTTCCGCTCGTAATACCAGTCAAGACCATTATATTCCAAAGGAATCCGCGCACGAAGACGACCTGGACACTCATATAAAGACAGGTATATCCGAAGAGTTGGTTCAGGAGTTATTTCTTGAATCCACGGAAGTGTCTGTAACAATCTGTTTAATGTGTTTTGACGCTTTGGTAGCTCATCGATTAGAGCGAAGCGTCCATCCGGAGTGGCGGTACAGAAACGATGTGATTGACCGGGAAGAGCCCAATTTTTACCAGTGCCGGGATAGAAAATACGCAAATCCCGCTTCATATACGGATATTTTCCACTATGATTCCATTTAAATTGCACAAGGGCAGAAGCTCCTGATGGAGTCACAATGTTGGGGCACCAGCCATCTGGTCGATTTACTAACCCATTATCGTCATATACCCCGCCATTTTGTGAGATGAAGAAATTGTGTCCCATCATCACCGGTTGATTTATTACTTGATCCGGATATGGCCACTTCACAAAGGGCTCTTTCGCAACATAGACAGAATTCACCTTCAATTTGCCTGTATAAATTAGCCGGTATAAACCGAAATGTGCCGCATCAGCAATAATGCAGACCCGTCCATCCGGCGAGAATCGGGTTGTCCAGAGACCTTTTTTCGTCAACCAGGCCGGCCGTGGAAACCTGGCGCGAGACAGGATCGTGCTTCCATGTATCCGGAGAAGCTCGAACTCTTTCCCGTAGGAGATACAGCACAGCACATCGCCGCTGTCAAGCGTGGTAAGAAATACCGCTTCTCCGGCCGGCAGTCTGATATCTTCTTTGACACTACCTTTAAGATACGTGCTGATTCTGAAGATGCTGCCGGTAAACGCAATCGCCAAGTGCTGCTTGTTGGGGGAAAGCGAAGAGCGGTCGATCGGAAATTTGTAATAATGCAGGCCCGGGTTCAGCAAGCGGTCATCCTGATAACCCGGCGCCCAGCGATAAAAGCCATCAGTTCTGTACAATACACCGGCAATTTCAAGTCCGGTCGAATAGAGAACATCATCATATTCGGCGTTGATGATCGGGTGATCCAGTAAATGCTCTTCCACCAGCACCAGCGCTCGTGGGCGCGTCCATATCCATATCGCGATAAACACCCCGATGCAAACCAGGCAGGCTGCCACCAGCCCGCGTAGCATTCTTCTCCTCCTGATTTGCCGGCGATCAGCATTCATTTGATTTTGCCATTTCCGAGATTCGATCCTACACCTTGCGCCCCAAAAATCGTCTTACCGATGTTGTTTCCACACCTCGATAAACTTCTCCGTGTTCTTCCACGCGTTCGGTGTATCGTCGCGCACATTATCTACCGGGGAGAGGATGAAGCCGCCGCCGGCGCCGAGAGTGGTGAGGGCGCGAATTACGGCGGCTTCCGTGGCTTCCTCGGTGTCCTGCTCGACGGTGATGGCGCCGCTGACGCCTCCCCAGATGGCGCGGTTGTGCTCGCGGAATATCCCCTTCACCTCCGCCAGGTCGGTGCCTTTCCCCTCCTCCGGGTCGAGGCCGATGAGCACGTCGATGCCGCCGGCGAGGATGTCATCGAGCAAGGGTTGGAAGGCGCTGGTGATGATGTAGCCGAACTTCTTCCCGGCCTGGTGCACCGTCTCCACCTCGCGCTTGAGGAAGGGCAGGATGATCTCGCGGTAGGCGCCCGGCGTCCAGAATTCCGTCGTCTCGTACCAGGCGCGGCGGATGATGATGTCGGGGTCGGCCACGTCGAGATAAATACCTATCGCCCGCATATTCCACTCGTGGATGATGCGCGCGTATTCCTTGATGATCTCCGGTTCGGTCAGCGACAGCTCCATCACGTCCACATAGCCGGAGAGCCAGGACATGGCGTCCACGCCCATCACCCCGTCGTCGCCCAGCGCCTCGGAGTAACTGCTGCCCCAGCCGCCGGCCCGCAGCAGGCCGAAGCGCTCCGCCAGCGCGTTGCTCGCCTTCGCCGACTCGCGCAGCGTCTGAATGTCCTCATCCCTGAACAGCCCCAGCAGGTAAGGCAGCTTCTCCAGGTCCTGCTCCGGCTTCACCAGCACCTCGCGCGAGCGCGGCACTACCCAATCGTGATAGATCCAGAAGTTATCCTCTTCCGGCCACCCGTTCATCTGCGCCACGCGCTGGGTGAGCGGCCCCTTCGGCGTGTCGAGGCGCCGGCAGATGATGGTCTCCCCGCCCTCCACCTCGCGCCAGAGCTTCTCCGTTACCGCCGGGTGCATGGCCGGCTTCAGGTAGCCGGCGTGCGCGAAGGGATCCAGCCCCATCTCCACCTGCCGCGCGAGGAATTCCTCGTATGTCGCGCAGCGCGTCATCAAGTTGTAAAAAATCATGAACGAGCAAGGGGTGTAATCGACCGGCTGGCACGAGATGGCGGCCAGCATGCGCTCGCGGGAGGTCATGGCGGTGCTCCTTCGGTTCACGGGTTGTCAGGATAGTAGCTTATCCTCACACTCCTGTCCAGCCCTTAAAACTGCCGATCGATGCCGTGGTATAATATCCCGCGGAGGCCGATGACATGACACAGGATGAAAGCACCCCCCAATCCACCCGCATGCCGCGGAAGCGGCGGTGGCGCGCGGCGCTGGCCGTCATGCTGCTCGGTGCACTGGCAGCCGGGTGGTGGTGGTTTACGCGGCCGAAGGAGATGCGGCTGGTGAGTGTCATTTCACTTTCCGATATTATAACTATCTCCGGATACACAAATTTTCAGCCATACAACGATCGTCTGTTAATACCCGACCTCGAAGATGCGAACGGGAACCCGTTGGCGCTCAGAAAGCAGATTATTGCTCTCTGCGATTGGAATGGCAAACTTATCTGGAAGATAGGTCTTCCCACTCCTGAATATCTTCGAGGAACCAATTTATCAGATTATCATTACGAACCCAGATTACCAAGCTTATCACCAGATGGCTGCCGTCTGGCTGCGGCAATTGTCGATGGCAGCTCGCAGCAAATTATCCACTGGAAAAACGGGCACCGAGTCGGCGCCGTGCGCCTGCCCTATCGAGACTGGGAATCAATAGCCACGCTGCGGTTGCATAATTCCGGCCGAATTTACGCCTGGGTTCATTTAAGGCCAACCGGATATGTATATATCATTGAAGGTAGCCGAATTATTGCAACCGGTGAAATTTCTACTTCCAAATCAGCCGAACCGGGTGCATATACAGGAGCCTTTTCTCCGGACGGTAAAGCATTCGTGCTCGGAGACAAAGATGGTTTTACTTATTATCGATTGCCAACATCCGGTTCAAAGCTGAGCCTTTCTCCTGTTTATACTGCACGGGAGCGTACCGATTTATCAAGCAGTGGTTCCCGGCCCGTGCTGGTCATGGATTCGGATCTGCTACTTGTGCGCAACGGCGCAATCTATAATGACCACGGTCGAATATCGAAAGCCGATGAATGGCAATTCGGTATCCGGGCATCCGCAGATTCCAAGGCGGTAATCCAGTATAAGAGGGAAAGCGAAGATTCTTTTCGAGTTCGCATTATGGAACCCTGTATACGCCGTCATTGGATTCCAGGTGGTGATCAACTCGAATACAGCTATGATTTATCACCAGATGGTCGTTATGTCTTAGTAGGGAAAGAGGCTCATCGACAATTGATTACATTGATTAGTAAGGTAATGAATAACAAACACATACCTTCATCATTAAAACAGCCGTTGAATCATATGAGCCGGCAAGCAAACCTGGTTGTATATGAGAAGCCGGGACATGCGCGGGCAAGGATTCGCATTTCAGGTGAGAGATGGGCAAACGGCCTTTTTATTCAGTATGCCAATAACCGGTTCCTTCTTCGGGAGGCTTACATCTCACGAGACGGACATACGATAAAATTGCTTTGCAATGATATTGATAATAGAAGCGATATGATGATCTTTACCTATACATGGTGATGCTCAGGCAAGATAATGCGAAACAGTCCACCTGAAAATTAGACCAGACACTTTGCATTTTGCACTTTTCATTTTTCATTTTGCATTCTTACACATACACCTCCTCCAGCATCCACCCCATCTCCTGCGCGTTGAAGCAGAGCTTGTAGGCGTTGCCGGCGGAGGTGACGGCAAAGTAGTGGAGGCGAACGCCGCCGTTGCGGCCCGTCCAGCGCTGGTGGATGTGGTCCACGTTATACGTCCGCCCGCTCCAGCGGAAGGCGCGCGGCACCACCTGCCCCCGCACGAACGCCGCGTATACGTCCACGTCCTCATGCACCCTCGTCTGTCCCATCGCCGTCCCCTCTGAATAAAAATTTCGTTTGTATTATACCGGTAGATCGCATGTTTGCAATAGCAAACAAGTGGAAATTTCGGCACATGCGCAGGGGACTGTCCCGGCCTGTTGTGAGAGAGCGATGGTGATGTTGACAGTTGAACGGAGAAAGAGAAGTAGGGACTGTCCCCGCCGTGTATATTTACCGGTTCGGGCGCTGGTTATTACCAGCCGGGACAGTCCCAAACGATTCCCTGAGCTGACAGGATATCTTGCGGACTGGGCGAATGAGAGAGAGAGGAGGTTATCGTCATGACCACCAACACCGCATCCCCCATCATCGAGGCGGCGTCGCCGCTGTTTTCGCCCGTGCCGTTCAGCGGCAATGGGAAGCTGACGGAGCTGGCGGCGGCCGGGTTTTCCGCGGATATGGCGGCGCGCTTCGCGAAGGCGCCGGCCGGGCCGCAGACCTACCGCGGCATCCCCTTCGAGGTGAACGAGGCGGTAATCCTGGGCGGGGAGCCGGTGACGGTGGGGGTGGCGGCGATCAACGCGCCGTGGCTGGTCTTCCTGCACGCCGGCGACGAGTGGCCGCTGCCGGACAACCCCTTCGGTCCCGTATCGCCGGTGCCGCGGCGCTTCCCGCTGGGCGAAACGCTGGCGGAGTATACGGTGATCTTCGCGGACGGAGAGGAGGTTGTGCTGCCCATCCGCTGCCGGTATGAAATCATGCAGGGGCAGTTCGGCTGGCCGGGCATGGGCATCGGCTGCGTGCCGCACCAGAAGCCGGCGCCTATGCAGGCGGAGGGTGACGACCGGGCAATGCTCGGCCAGTGGGGATTGATCCAGTGCCGCGCGCATTATTCCTCCGCCATCGAGGCGGCGTGGTCGTTATGGGCGTGGGAAAATCCGCGTCCGGAGAAGGCTGTGGTCGCGCTGCGCTTCTCGCCGGTGGACGGCAAGGTGGTGATCGGCGCCGTCTCCGCCGGGCGGACCACCGAGCACCCGCTGCGCTGGCGCGCGCGGCGCAAGGCGGTGCTGAAGATTCCCGAAGGCGAGAGCGCCGACGCGCACGTGGACGAGCTGGGCCGGTCGCGGCTGATCCAGCTCGATCTGGGGCAGGTGATTTCGCTCGCCCCGCGGCGGGAATATCCGCACGAGGGGTGGGAGGCGACATACAACAATCAACTGCCGGCGGTTTCCGCGCGGGAGCTCATCGTGGAATACGCCAGCCACGCCGAAGCCTGCTTCCACCTGCTGGGCGGCGTAATCCCGGTGGCAAAAATAGAGGATAAGGGCAGCGGCGATCTGCGTCCGGTGGCGCCGTCCGATCAGTCCGTGCGCCTGCGCGTGGTGGAGCGGGGCAGCCGCAAGCCGGTGGCGGTTCGCCTGCACCTGCATGGCGAGGCGGGCGAATACCTGGCGCCGGTAGACCGCCACCGCATCCCCAACCCGGCGTGGTTCGAGGACTACAGCGTCGATTACTCGCACCAGTGGACCCATCACTGCACTTACATCGACGGCGAAACCACCGTGCTGCTGCCGCAAGGCAAGGTATATGTGGAGATCACCAAGGGCTTCGAGATACGGCCCATCCGCCGCGTCTACGAAGTGACGCCGGAGACGGCGGAGATCGAGATCGAGGTGGAGAAGGTGCTGCCCTGGCGCGAGAAGGGGTGGATCACCGCCGACACCCACGTGCACTTCCTCTCGCCGCAGTCGGCCATGCTGGAAGGCGCGGGGGAAGGCGTCAACATTGTGAACGTGCTCGCCAGTCAGTGGGGCGAACTGATGACCAACGTGGGCGACTTCGACGGTAAAACCACCCACGGCGCGGGGAGCGAGTACCAGGTGCGCGTGGGCACGGAAAACCGCCAGTTCGTCCTCGGCCACATCTCGCTGGTCGGTTACGAAGGCAACATCATCGCCCCGATGACCACCGGCGGGCCGCAGGAGTCGGCCATCGGCGATCCGGTAAGCTGCCTGCTTACCGAGTGGGCGCGCCAGTGCCGGGCGCAGAACGGCCTGGTGATCCTTCCGCATTTCCCTCACCCGCGGCTGGAGAACGCCGCCGTCATCGCCAGCGGCAGCGCCGACGCCATCGAGATGTGCGCGTGGAGCGACATGTATTCCGGCATCGACCCCTACTCGCTGCTGGACTGGTACCGCTACCTGAACAACGGCTATATGACCGCCGCGGTGGCGGGTACCGATAAGATGGCCGCCAGCACCGCGGTGGGTACCATCCGCACCTACGCCTGGGTGGGCAATGAGCAACCGTTTACGTATGAGGCATGGAAGGAGGCAATCCGCCGGGCGCGCACCTTCGTCTCCTACGGCCCGCTGCTGGAGTTTGCGGTGGAAGGGCAGCCGGCGGGCAGCCGGCTGAAGCTGTATGCCTTCGGCGGCACGGTTGACGTGACCTGGGAGGTGGCCAGCGTGACCACGCCGATGACGGAAGTCTCGCTGATCGTGAATGGGGAGATCCGCGAGACCCGGTCGGTAAAGCCCAACCGCGACGCCGGCAATTTTACCGTTAAGGTAGACCGCAGCAGTTGGCTCGCTTTGCTGGTGCGCGGCAAGTACCCGGACCGCGAGCGTGACATGATCGCCGCCCATACCTCGCCGGTGATGGTGGAGGTGGAGGGTTCCCCCTTCTACGCCGCCGCCGACGCGCTGAGCATCCTGCAGCAGATCGAAGGCGCGTTGGCCTACCTCGACACCGTCGCCACCCGCGCTGAAACCGCGGCTTACCAACGCATGCGCCTGCTGCTCACTTCCGTCCACCGCGACCTGCACAACCGCATGCACCGGCAGGGGCATTTCCACCAGCATACGGCGACGGAAGATCATGCGGAACATCAGTAATTTTGGGAGTGCGGCAGCTCGACGCCGCTTTCATATTGCGTAAGGTAATCGGGATAGACATAACGTCATATCTATTGCGGAAGCCTTACGTAATATGAAAGCGGCGTCGAGCCGCCGCACTCCCAAATTACCAGCTCCTGGAATCCGGCACATCGATCCACACCCCGCCCTGGGCGATGGATTCCTGGCTGATGTGGCCGGGGTTGGTCATGTCCAGCGATTCATGCAGGCCGATGGGGGGCTCTTCGTCGTTGACGATGGCCTGCACGAAGTCCATCACCTCCATGTAATCGCCGCCCCAGTGGCCGGACGCTTTCGCCTCTTCCGACATATGCAGCCAGTGCTCGGGGAGAAATTTTTCTTCCAGATCGGCGAGGGGGAACCACTTCTGCTCTTCGCTCAGCTCCCTCAGCCAGATGGTCGGCCCGTCATCCCACTTGCGGCCTGATTCGTAGCAGCCGTCGGTGCCCTGCAGCGAGTAGTAATCCATCTTATGCGGTCGGTTGGAGAGCATGTCCACGCGCACGTTGATGAGGCCGCCCTTTGCCATGCGGCAGATCATGGTGATGCTGTCTTCGTTCTCGTATTCGTCGCCGCGCGGATCGACGTAATGGTGGCCGGCGCCGGCGCAGAAAACGCTCACCACGCGCTCGTTCATCCACTGGTAGACGGGCCCCAGGCTGTGGGTGGGATAGGTGGCGCCGTTGACGCCGGTCTGCCATTTCCGCCGCCATTTCGTGATCTCGTTCAGGCCCTTCAATTCGTGGATATACTCGCCTTCGCCGAAATACATGGTTCCGAACAGGCCGCGGCGGGCGATGGCCTTCACCAGCACGTTGGAGCGGATATAGCAGTAGTTTTCCGCCATCATATACTTGCCCTTGCTGTGTTTGGCGGCGGCGACCAGCGCGCGCGATTCGTCCATACTCACCGTGGCGGGAACCTCGCTCAATACGTGGATATCCCGCTCCAGCGCGGCGATGGCCTGCGGTGCGTGGAACTGCATGGGCGTGCCGATCATCACGATGTCGAGCCTGCCCCTGTCCAGCATCTCATCGTAATTCGTGTAGGTCTGCTCGATGCCGATGTCGGCGGCGGTGGCCTGCATGCCCTCTTCGTTGATATCGCAGAGGGCGATCAGCTCCGTATACGGATTGTGCAGGAACGCACTGAAGAAACTCCGCCCGCGCCCGGCGGCGCCGACGATGCCCACGCGCAGCTTGTCCATGGGTGAACCTCCCGGGAGTAAACTGATTCATTATACGGGGGAGAAGGAAGGGATGGCAACCGATGTTGCCCAGAGGTTGCGCAAGATAAGATAGTCACGCCGATCTCTCCACCGGCAAGTCAAGCACGCGCTCGCGCGCCAGTGCGGCGCCATACGCCAGCGCGGCCTGAACGTCTTCCGGCATAAGCGTTGGATACTGCCGAAGAATCTCCTCCTGGCTAATTCCGGCGGCGAGGTTATTGAGGATGACGGACGCCGGAATGCGAGTGCCTTTCACGCAGGCGGTGCCGTGGCAAATATTCGGATCGACAATGATGCGTTCGGTCCAGTTGTGACCCATGAAGGCTCCTTTGCGCCGAGAGATCCAAGCGTAATCATTATAACACGTTTGAATTACACCTGTTTATTCTATCGGCATCAGGGGGTGAAATATTCCGAGCCTCTCCTAGTCAGACCCGATAATATCTGTTATCATGCAGTGGGGAATGCCGCCGGATGCAACGAATTGTCTGCCGCTACCGGAGAGATAATGACGCGATTGCGTTGAGTTTCGCCGAGATGCGCGAGGCGTTGCAGGCCGCGGCGCGGGATGCCGGCCTTCCGCTGGCGGAGGACCGGCGCGCGGTGCTCATGGGGCCACCGCTGCCGCCGGGAGCCACCAGCGAGGTTGAACGGGTCGTCTTTGAATTATTGGAGCCGCGCGATCCATCCGAGGTCAGCAAGGCAGTGAACGAGCGCCTGCCGGCCGGACTGCGTGTGGACGCGGCGTGGATTGCCTTTCCGGGCAATCCGGATGAGAATACCGCCAATCTGGATACGGCGGTTTACGAAGTTTACTGGCAAGATCCGCCCTCGTTCGGCGAGCTTTCCGCGCGGCTCCGCGAATTTTTCGCGTCGGCCAAGGTTCCCCTGACCAGAATACGGGAAAAGAAAACGCAACGGTTGAATGCGCGCGCCCTTGTCCGCGATATCCGCGTGCTCGGCGGGCGGACGAATCCGGCCTGCCTGCAGGTAACCCTCGCAATCGGGCCGCAAGGCTCGCTCCGACCTGAGGAGGTACTGGAGGCGCTGGGTTACACCCCGGCTCCGAGCGCCATCCGCGTTCACCGTACGGAGTTGTTGCCGGCTTCACGGCGCGCGTCCCACCTCGCGCAGGCGACGCAGCGTCGCAGCCAGGGTTGAACAGATTTCAGCTTCGGCGCGGGTCCGGAGCTACCGGCGGCGCGTGCCAGCGCGCTCCGGCTCCGCCGCGCCGAGCAGACAATGGAATTATGCACCGATGACAAAAGAAATTATCGTGAATGCCGGCGAGATGGAATCGCGCGTGGCGATCCTCGAAAACGGCCGGCTGATGGAACTCCATATCGAGCGCGATCCCAAGATCGTTGGCAACGTCTACAAGGGACGCGTGACGAAAGTTTTAAAAGGCATGGACGCCGCCTTCGTGGATATCGGCATCGCGCAGAATGCCTTCCTGTCGGTATCAGACGTAGTTTCCCAGGATGATGACGACGAAAACGGCAACGGGCGCATCCACCGCCACAAGCTCCCGCCGATCACCCAGCTCATCCATGCCAACCAGGAGATACTGGCGCAGGTCGTCCGCGCTCCCATGGGCACCAAGGGCGCGCGTATCACTACCCGCCTTTCGCTGCCGGGACGCTACATGGTTCTCATGCTGCACAGCGGCGCCTATGTGGGGGTGTCGCGCAAGATCGAGGAGATCAAGGAGCGGCAGCGCCTGCGCGCCATCGCCAACACCATCCGTCCGGATAATTACAGCCTGATCGTGCGCACCGAGGCGGAAGGAAAAAGCGAGGAGGAGCTGCGCCAGGACATGGGCTTCCTCCTCGATATGGCGAAGAAACTGGAGGCGAAAGAGAAGCAAGTCAAAGCCCCCGCGCTGGTTCATGGCGACCTTAACCTCATCCTGCGCCTCATTCGCGATGCCTTCACCCGCGATGTCAACCGCCTGGTGGTCGATTCGCAGAGCGCCTACGAAAATATCCTCGAGCTGGTCGCGATGATCTCCCCCGGCTTGAAAAGCCGCGTCTTCCTCTACGACGAGCCGATGCCCATCTTCCATGCCTACAACATCGAAACCGAAATCGAGCGCACGCTGCGCCGCAAGGTGTGGCTCCCTTCCGGCGGCCATATCGCCATTGACCAGGCGGAAGCGCTCATCGCCATCGACGTGAACACGGGCCGTTTCGTAGGATCCGTCGAACTCTCCGAAACGGTGCTGACCACCAATCTGCAGGCCACCGAGGAGGTGGCGCGCCAGTTGCGGCTGCGCGATCTGGGCGGCATCATCGTGGTGGACTTCATCGACATGGACAATACCCGGCACCGGTCGCAGGTGATGAAGGCCTTCGAGGAAGCCCTCAAGCGCGACCGGGCGAAGATCAAGGTGCACAACATTTCACCGCTGGGCCTGGTGGAGATGACGCGCAAACGCACCGGCGAGAGCCTGGCCGGCATGCTCACCGAACCGTGCCCGTATTGCAGCGGCATTGGCCGCGTGCAGAACGCGCTTACCATGGCGCTGCGTATCCAGCGCGACATCGCCGCCAACGCGGTCGAGTATCCGACGACCGAGGCGTTCGCCATCACCGCCCACCCCCGCGTCATCGCCAACGTGCTGGGCTACGAAGGCGAGATTCATCTCGACCTGGAGAGCTACGTTGACCGCCCGGTTTACCTGCGCACCGCGGAGGATTTCCATCCGAATACCTACCTGGTCGAGCGGGTGACGCTGGAACAGGCGCTGGTCGCGGTGCCGCACTTGGAAGAAGGCGATATCATCGAAGGTCAGGTGGTCAACCCGGACCCGGCGCTGTCGCTGTCGCCGCTGGTGCTGGCCAAAGGCATCTATATTGTAGTAAACGATCTCGATGCTCCGGTGGGCGCGCTGGTGAAGGTGCGTATCAGGCAAACCGGCACCTCGCTGGCCTTCGGCGAGCCGCTGGCGGAGGAGCTGCGCGGGGTGCGCGCCACGGAGATGTCGCGCGCTTACGAGCAACCCCCACTGCTGCCGGAAACGATACTGCCCGCCTATCTCCGCGAGGAGCGCGCCGGCCGGCCGCCGCGCGAGCTGTCACTGCTCTCCCCCACGGCGCGGCTTTCCTTCGATGAAGAAGTTGAAGCGCCGATCGAGCAGACCGAGCCGACTTACGAGCGCGTCACGAAACGGGGACGGCGCGGCGGCAGGCGCGGTAAAGAGCAGCAAGAGCCGGCGCCCGAACTGACGGCAATCCTGCCGGATGAGACTATCGTGCTTCCCCCGATAATAGAACCGGGCGAAACAGCGGCGATTCTCGACGAGGTGCTGAATGCCGTGCCTGCCGTCGATACGTTGGCCAAACGCCGGCGCCGTCGGCGCCGCCGCCGGCCCGCGAGAACGGCAGAGCTGGAAGCCGTCGCGCAGCCGATTTCAGTAGAAATAGAACCGGAGCAGGATATCATTTCGCCGGAAGCCGCGGAAGTCGTTCCCGCCTCCGAGTCGGCAGCGGAGGTTGCCATGCCGGCCGAAGCTGCGCCAGAGGAGGAAGCTGCCGCGCCGGTTGAAGCCGCGCCGCAACCGCGCCGGCGAACACGCCGCGCGCGCCCGAAGGCGAGGGAAGGAGCGCCCGAGCTGCCCAATCTGGAGCCGATCCGCGAGATCATCCCCGCCGAGAAGGCCGCCGAGGCGCTGCAGCAAATGCTCGATGCTATCCCGGAACCGGAGACCGCGACCGGCGCTTCCAATCGCCGGCCGGAGGTGACGCCGGAAGATATTGCCGCCCTCGAGCTGGCTACCGAGTTGCTGGATGCAGAAGAAGCGCGAAAACCGCGCAAACCCCGGCGCCGCCCGACCAGGCTCGCCGCGGAAGCGAAAACTTCCGCAACCGAAGCCGCATCCATCGAAACTCCCGGCGCAAAGGAACCTGCCGCTGAAGCTGAACCGGCGGAATCCGAGGAAACAGTAGAACCGGCTGTGATTACAGAACAGGCGGCAATTGTGGAACCTGCAGAGTCCGCGCCGGCAGCGGAACTCGCTCCCCCGCGCCGCCGCCGCGCCCCCCGCCGCCGGAAAACGCCGGAAACCGAGTAAAATTATTTTAGATTTCGGATTTTGGATTTTAGATTAACTAGAACAAGGGACATTGCCCACTCTAAAATCCAAAATCCAACATTCTAAAATCCAACTCCCCTGCGCACGTAGTCATATACCTCATCAATAGGCAGGCGGATCTGTTCCATGGTGTCGCGGTCGCGGATAGTGACGGTATTGTCCTCCAGCGTCTGGAAGTCAACCGTGATGCAATACGGCGTGCCGGCTTCGTCATGCCGGCGGTAAGCCTTGCCGATGTTGCCGGTATCTTCGTAGACCACGCGCATCTCGCCCGGCGCCTGCATGTCGCGCTTGATGCCCTTGCAGGTTTCGACAATTTGCGGTGTGTTGCGTTTCAGCGGCACCACCGCCGCCTTGATGGGCGCAATCGCCGGCTTAAGACGCAACACGGTGCGCTGCTCGCCGCTGGGCAGCGTCTCCTCGTCGTAGGCTTCGCAAAGCAGCGCCAGCACGCCGCGATCCACCCCCGCCGACGGCTCGATGACGTAAGGCACGATCTGCTTGTTGGTCTCCAGGTCCTGGATGGTCAGCTTCGCCGTGCTGTCCGGGTTCGACATCACCCGCGCGGTAAGGTTGAGTTCATTCTGGTTTTTCGAGTGCGAACCCAGGTCGAAATCGGTGCGGTTGGCGATGCCCTCAATCTCCTCCCAGCCGATGGGGTAGTTATACATCAGGTCCACCGTCGCCTTCGAGTAGTGCGCCAGCTCGTCCGCCGGCACGTGGTACAGGCGCAGGTTTTCGCGCTTGAGGCCCAGCGTGGTCCACCAGTGCACGCGGTCCTCCACCCAGCGCTCGTGCCACGCCTCGTCCTCGCCCGGCTTCACGAAATACTCGATCTCCATCTGCTCGAACTCGCGCACGCGGAAGACGAAGTTGCGCGGGGTAATTTCGTTGCGAAAGGCCTTGCCGATCTGCGCGATTCCGAAGGGCAGCCGCCGGCCCGTCGAGTCCACCACGTTCTTGAAGTTGGCGAAGATGCCCTGCGCGGTTTCGGGCCGCAGGTAGGCGAAGGATTCTTCGGTCGCCACCGGACCCACCTGGGTGCGGAACATCATGTTGAAGGGGCGCGGCTCGGTCAAATTTGCGGATCCGCAGCGCTCGCAGCGGCCGTCCTTCACCTGGTCCGCCCGCCAGCGGCTCTGGCATTGCCGGCAGTCCACCATCGGGTCCACGAAGGTCTCCTCGTGCCCGGAATAGCGCCAGACTAGCGGGTTCATCAGGATGGCCGCGTCGATCCCCTCCATGTCGTCGCGCTCGTAAACGTTGGCGCTCCACCATGCCTGCTTGACGTTGTTCTTCAGCTCCACGCCCAGCGGCCCGTAATCATAAGTGCCCTGCAGCCCGCCGTAAATTTCGCTGCCGGAAAAAATGAAGCCCCGCCGCTTGCACAGCGAGACAATGGATTCCATCGATGTCGCGGCCATATCCGATCCTTCAAGGTAAAATACGGGCACAAGTATACCGGTTTTTACGAAATGATTCCAATCCGAGGGGAACTGTTTCGTATTTTCCCCCTGCTTCCAATTTAGCTCCCGACGCTCCACCCGTTAAATTCAACCTGTGCCCTTTCGGATTTAGCCGGAAAATGCGTGACTGTACCCCGGGTGCTCAATCAATAGACAAAACCCCCGGGGTACAGTCACGCATTTTCCGATTGAGAGCGAGAAGGCACAGGTTATGCGGAACAGGTGGAGCGTCGGGAGCGAAACTGGAAGCAGAGGGGGAAAATACGAAACAGTCCCCCTCGGGCTGAAAATCTAAGGCGAGGTTACGCTGCGTTCGATACCTTCGTGCCGGTCGAGGGGAGGAAGCTTTCTACCAGGCGAACCAGTTGGAAGATGTCGTCTTTGCGGTAATAGGCGTCGGCGTTGCTCTCGCGGGCGATCTGCACCACGTCCACGTGGTTGCTCATCATCACGATATTAGTGGTTATCCCCCGCTCCCGCGCCTTTTCGATCAGCAGGTCGCCGTTGAAATCCGGCAGCATGTAATCGGTCAGGATCAGGTCGAAGGTCTGCGTAGCGAGCTGGTCGAGCGCTTCCTCTCCGGTCACCACCGCGGTGACACGGAATCCCGCCCGCTTCAAGACGAGTACAAAGAGATCGCTTTGATCGGGATCGTCAGCGACTAACAATAAATGGTACTGCCGTGAGACTGCCATTCCTGATAGTTATTTCCTCAGATTGCCGGAAACAAACAGTAACTCCACCGCGATCGGAATAAATGATCGCTATCTCGGTATATTGTAAGGCAGATTACGGAAAAATATAATCCCCGTGATGTCGATTGCTCGGACAATGGACGAGATTGCCCGCGCAATTGCTTATCGTCCCGCGCCGATCAGATCGGTTAGCGGGCTGCTGGCGGTGGCATAAAGCTTCTTCGGGATGCGGCCTGCCTCGAAAGCCAGCCGGCCTGCTTCGGTAGCCAGGCGCATGGCGGTGGCCATCTTCACCGGATCGCCCGCCTGCGCGATGGCAGTCTGCATCAGCAGCGCATCCACGCCCAGCTCCATGGCGAAGGCGGCGTCGGAGGCAGTGCCCACCCCCGCGTCCACCAGCACCGGAACTTTCGCATTTTCCACGATGATGCGAATATTATACGGATTGCGGATGCCCAGTCCCGAGCCGATGGGCGCGGCTAGCGGCATCACCGCCGCGCAGCCCATCTCCTCCAGTTTGCGGCAGACGATGGGGTCGTCGATGCAGTAAGGCATCACGACAAAACCGTCGGCGATCAGCTCTTTCGCCGCCTGCAGCAGGCCCTCGTTGTCCGGGAAGAGCGTCTTCTCGTCGCCGATCACCTCCAGCTTGATGAGGTTGGTCTCCAGCGCCTCGCGCGCCAGTTGCGCGGTGAGCACGGCGTCCTTCACCGTATAGCAGGCGGCGGTGTTGGGCAGCACGGTCAGATTTCGGCGTTTGATATACTCGTAAACATACGAGTGTTCCGGTTTGGCCGGGTCCATGCGGCGGATGGCCACGGTGACGATCTCCGCCCCGCTGGCGGTAATGGCCGCCTCCATCGCCTCCGGTGACGGATACTTCGCGGTGCCCACCAGCAGGCGGGAGGTAAATTCAAGGTTGCCGATTTTCCAGGTTGACATGGTTGGTTCCTTCTCAGAGTGATCATGTCGGATTGTCAGATTCAAGTCCGACTCATGCTTCATTCGCCGGTTCGGGTATCCGCTCCCTTACCTTCTCCCAGCTCTTCGTCCCGAAGAAGCTGCCTTCGACATTCCCTTCCATTTCCTGGTAGCGGGCATAAGGCACGGCGAAGGTGAGCTGGTCCGGCTTCATGAACGGGCGGGCGCTGATGTCGATGCCGCCCACCACCGCGCGCGGCAGCGGTCTCTTCGCTTCCGCGTATACCAGGATACCGATGCTCTGGCAGCCGGAGGCGAAGGGGATGATGACGTTGTCCGGCATGGCGCGGTCGTAGTTGGCCAGCACCACCAGCGCGCTGAGCTGGTCGGGGGCGACCAGGAAGACCACCGACTCCGGTTTTTCGTCCTCCGCCACCTGCTCCAGCGGCTTGAGCACGATATACTCATATGGGATGGTCACGCGCGGCATCCCATCGACGAAACTGCGCGCCAGCTCCGGCGTTTTGATATAGCGCTCTCCTTCCGGGTAGCCCTCGCCGCGGCCCGTGGAGAGGAAATACTCGATACCGCCCGGCGAGTGCGCGTAATCATCGCAGAAGCCCATGCCGATATGGCCGCCGCCGCAGCCGGACCTGGCGTCGAGCACGGCCACCCGTCCCTTCGCCGCCACGTTCAACAGGGCGATGACGCAACCCCATTTTCCCTCGGTGAAGCCCTGCGCGCCCGCGGGCCGCTCGTTGGAAAAGAGAATCGCCACCGGCGATTGCGCCAGCTTCAATTCTTCGGCGATACGAGAGCGGATCATGATTAACCTCCCGTGTTAAAAGATTTGAGTTTTGAGTTTTGAGTTTTGAGTTGCCAGACTTATGCTCGTGTTCGAATTCTTTTCTCTTCCGGGATATATCATACCTATAAGGCTTACCAGGCTCATGAAGACCTTTTCGACATCGAGTATCGAATAAAAATTTGATAACTTAAAACTTAAAACTCAAAACTACCCCCCCGCCACCGCCCGGATAATTTCCACCCGGTCCTCCGGCGCCAGCACTGTTGCCGCGTGTTCCGCTTTGCGCACCACCTTCTCGTTGCGGGCGACGGCGGTGCCGGCGGTGGGGATGCCGCGGTCTTCAAGCAGCGCCGCCACCGTGCAGCCATCCGGGCAATCCGCCGGTTTTCCGTTCAATAATATCCGCATATCACGCTCCGGGGATGCGGCCGGCGGCGACATTGACGCCGGCGAAACGATCGAGACGGAATTCCGCGATCAGCTCCGGCGTGCCGCCGGTAGTAATTAACTCGGCCATCGCCAGCGCGATGACCGGCGCCAGCAGCAGGCCGTTGCGGAACATGCCGGTCGCCATCAGGTAGCCGGGCAGCTTCGTTTCGCCCAGGATGGGGTGGTTGTCCGGCGTGCCGGGGCGCAGGCCGGCCCACATCTCCTGGATGGCGCACCCCTCAAGAGCGGGGAACAGCTCCAGCGCGCCGTTGAGCAGCTTTGCGATGCCCCACACCGTATTCCGCTTGTCGAAGCCCACCCGCTCCATGGTGGCGCCCAGGAACAGCCGCCCGTCATGGCGCGGCACCAGGTAGCTGCGCGGCGAGCGCACTACGCGCGAGAGGAAGGCGTGACCGGGCAGCGCGATGGCGAGCATCTGCCCGCGCACCGGAAACACCGGCGGGCGTAGCGCCGCGTCCGGCACGCCGATCTCCGCCGACCAGGCGCCCGCGGCGTTGACGATTACTTTTCCGTGCCAGTCACCGAGGCAGGTGGTCACGCCGACAGCGCGGCCCTTCTCTACGAGGATCTCGCGCGCCTGCGCGCCACAGATAATATCCACGCCCAGCCGCCGGCAGGCCTGTTCCAGCGCGGGCACAAGCTGGCGGTTCTCGATATGACGGTCGCCGGGCAGGTAAAGGCCGCCGCGCACGCGCTCGCTCAGCGCCGGTTCCAGCTTGCGCGCCTCCGCGCCGTCCACCCATTCCACCTCCAGGCCGTCCGTCTTTTGCCGCGTGAGGGTATGGCGGAAATCCGCCTCGTCCTCATCTGTGACGGCCAGCGCCAGCGTGCCGGCCTCGCGGTGGTAACAGGAGATGCCGATCTCGTTTTCCAGCCCGGCGCGGAACTCCGGGTAAAGGCGGTTGCTTGCCAGGCAGAGCCGCAGAAAGGCGCCTTCGCTCAGCTCGCCCTGTGGCGCCAGCATGGCGGCCGACGCCCAGGAGGCCTCGCGCCCGGGTTGGTGGCGTTCCAGCAGCGTCACCTTACGGCCGCATTTAGCCAACTCCCGCGCCAGGCTCAGCCCGATAATGCCGCCGCCGATAATAACTACGTCTGAAGTCTGCATGTATCGCGTGGCGCCAGCGGGGTGTGCGGTGTCGAGGTTCACATCACGCGCCGGACGGCGCCTTCTTCTCCAGCGGCAATTGTAACCGATCAGGGGGAGAGTGGCAAGGCGGAGGAAGATAGTTTTGAGTTTTGAGTTTTGAGTTATTGTTATCTCATTTGAGCTGATTTCAAAACCGGTCGCTTCTCACGGGGGCACCTAACCCCCCAGCCCCCTTCCCTACGAAGGAAGGGGGAGCAACAGGTGGATATACGATTACGTTTCTCATTTATAAACAAGCCTACTCCCCCTTCCTTCGTAGAAAAGGGGGCTGGGGGGTTAGGTGCCCCCGTGAGAAGCAACCGGTTTTGAAATTACCTGACCTGGGTATGCTGTGGACTCCCGTGCACACTAGATGTAGTATTGCTCGGTATGAAGTCCTACCCCCAGGATCAGTCTGAATTTGATGCCTTGATTGCCTCCGAGGAGGCATGTCGGGCGTATCTGGCGAGTATTCGCTGACCAACAGGCTTCGTCTGTCCACGCTGTGCGCAGACGAAGGCGTGGCCGAAAGCGACCGGTGTCTAATGCCCAGACACTACCGGTAGTGTGCACGGGAGTCAACAGCATACCCAGGTTACCTGATTTAGCTTTCTTATCGATTACAAAGAGACTGTTATAAGTGACTTGCCCACCTATTTATTTTGCCTATGCTTGTATGTAGAATAACTCAAAACTCAAAACTCAAAATTAATCCAACTACGGATTCATCACCTGCCCGCCGGTTACGTTGATCGCCTGGCCGGTCATGTAGCTGCTGGCATCGCTGGCGAGGAATACGACCAGGTTGCAGATATCGTCGTAGCTGCAGCCGCGGCCCAGCGGTACCTGGCCTTCATAGTGCTTGCGTACTTCCTCGACGGACATGCCGCGGTTCTTCGCGTATTGCTCGAAGAGACTGTCCTGCCACAGCGGGCTGTCCAGCAGGTTGCCGGGGCAGATGGCGTTGGCGCGCGCGCCGTGGGGAGCGAGCTCCAGCGCCACGGACTGGATCAATCCGATAGCGCCGAACTTCGAGGCGGCGTAGGCGCTGTTGCGGAAGGAGCCGCGCTTGCCGGACTTTGAATTGATGGCGACGATGGCGCCGCTCTTCTGCTTGATGAACTCCCGCGCGGCGTATTTACAACAGAGCATGTTGCCGACTAGATTGACGTCGATCACCTTGCGCCATTTCCGCACGTCGGCGTCCTCGATCGGCTCGGCGATGAGGATGCCGGCGTTGGGCGCCATGATATCCAGCCGGCCATATTTTTCCACCGTGGCGGCTGCCATCGCCGCCACCTGCTCCTCGTTCGTCACGTCTACGGTGAACGCCAACGCGTCCGGCAGCGAGGCGGCCACCTTTTCCGCGTTTTCGCCGGCCAGGTCGGCGACCACCACCTTGCACCCCTCCGCCGCCAGCCGGCGGGCGATAGCCTCGCCCAGCCCCTGCCCGGCGCCGGTGACGACGGCGACTTTACCCGCGATATCGATCATAGCTACAGCTCCTTGAAGACTATTGATAAAAACAGGCGCATTTGTAAAAAAGATTGAAATGATATAAAAAGATTGAAATGATTAATTAATCTAAATAATCTTTTTTATATCATTTCAATCATTTTCTGAATGTCTCCCCGTTTTATTCATTATGCGCCACATAACCACTCCAGCGCGATTCGCCGCACGCACAGGTCCTGCAGCACGCCGCTGGTCTCCCCGCCGCCGCAGCAGTAGGCAAGCAGCACGGCATTGTCCGCGAAGTGGATGGCGGTATAGCAGTAGCCATGGTCGGGGGCGGTCTCGATCAGCTTATGGCGCGTCCAGGTGTTGCCTTCGTCGCTGCTGATGGCGGCAACCAGCGGGGTACGGCTCCAGCTTTTATTCGCCTCCGGTCCCCACGGCAGGGGATGCAGCTCGCCGCTGCGGTCGTTCCACACCGCCAGCAGGTCGCCGGTGGAGGGAATGCGCTTAATACAGAGTGGAGAGCATGGCGCCTGGAAAGGCGACGGCTCCGGCGCCGTCCACGTCTCGCCGCCGTCGAAGGAATGCATCTCGTATTGCCGGCCCACGCTGGTGCGGCAGTAGCCATACAGCCTGCCGTCCTTCAGCTCGACGGCGCCCATCTCCTGCAGGCCTGAATGACCGCGCACCGGCAGCGCCCACCAGTCCCTCCCCTCGCGCCAGGTCACCCCTCCGTCGTCGGAGAGGAAGCACAGCGCAATTGAGCGGCCATCCATGCAGACTATCGGCTGCCCGGTCTTTTCATCCGGCCTGCTCATCAACCGGTGATAGGTGGCGGGAACCACCAGGCGGCCACTTCGCAGTTGAATGACGCGGTCATTGTTGACCACGTAGTATCCAGGCGAGGGGATGCAGTCCACCGCGTCGCCCCATGTCTCCCCCTCGTCCGTGGAGGCGCGCATGCGCAGGATGCAACTGTCGTCGCCATTTTTCCGCAGGTAAAACAGCGCGATGCGCCCGTCCCGAAGGCGCAGCAGCGAAACGCTCATCACGTTTTGACTGCCTTCGTTCTCCTGCACCAGCCGGTCTTCCGTTGACCAGGTGCGCCCGCCATCGGAGGAAAAGCGCGCCGCCAGGTAGGCTGACGCTTCGTCACTCCAACTGCCGCCGTAATAATGCGTGTAGACGAACATCACGCGCCCGTCGGCCAGCGTGATGAAAGCCCCTTCGGAGTTGCGTGGATTATCAGGGCCATGTGGAAGGGAAAGCATGATTTCGTTGGACATAGCACGCCTCCTTGAAAGAACCTAAGGGTGAAGGAAAATAATGGAAGGTATGGGAAGTATGGGAATTATGTGATTAATTTGTTTAACGATCGCATAACTCCCATACTTCCCATTCGTTCTTTTTTATTTCGCTTCCACTGCCTCCGGCAGACGCAGCTTCAGCCGCAGCAGCTCTTCCTCCGCTTCGTTAGTCCAGAATTTGCCGTCGCGCATTTTGGCGGCGACGCTGGGAAGGACATCTTTCAGCTCGGTCAGCCGGGTGATGGGCATGTCTTCGATCTGCTGGTAGATGACGATCTTGCCGGGCACTCCCTGCGCCATTACCAGCTCCAGGCCATGATATGCGGCGTTCAGCCCGCCGATGGCCGCCGCGGCGTTGGCAGTGAGCAGCTCGCCGGCCTCCGCCTGCCGCAGCGTCTCCCGCATGTCTTCCAACTTCGAGCCGGAGCTGCCGACCCAGCGGATATTGCGCAGGAAGATGTCCTCCAGCTTGAGCGAGCACTGGGTGCCGCGCACGAGACCGGCGAAAATGTTCAGCATGCCGCTGTATGCTACGTGCCTCGCCGCCTGCTGCACCAGCGCGGGCACCGGCACCAGTGTCACCACGTCGTCGAAGCCGCAGCCGCTGGAGAGCTCGCAAATCTCCGCGCTGAACTCCTCCTCGCTGAACTCCTTCGGGTTCAATACGATCAGCGTACGACCATTCGCTTCCGCCACGGGGACGAAGCGGTCCTTCAGCTCACGCAGGCGCTCGGGAATGATATCGGTGGCCACGATCAGCGACGGGCCGTTGGGCATCTCGCAGGCGCGCTGCACGTGCATCTGCCCCATCGGCCCGCCAGCGCCGATGAACCAGGCGGAGCCGCCCGGCTTCAGGTCGGAGACGCGGCGATGGTTGTCGTAGGAGATGCCGATATCGGGACCGGGATTGCCGGTGTAATACCAATACTCGTAATGAATGCGGCCCACGTCGATGATGAGCGGCCGCGCCGGCGGCGTGTCGCACACTACGTTCAGCACGCCGAAGCGCGCCAACTTCACCGCCAGCGCCTCCAGGCAGTCATCGTTGATCTTTCCGCAGACGATGATGTCGTCGAAGCCTTTACCTCCGGTATGCAGCTCGATGAGGGGATCGATGCCGCAGTTATTCAGGCAGGATATCTCGGCCACCTCCGCGCCGGTTGCCTTCACCGCCGCCAGCAGCTCTGCCGGCAGGTGGCAGGCGACGATCTTCGCCGGTACGGCGTTCGCGAAGGTGTTGCCCGGCACCAGCTTCTCCGCCCCATCGCCGCCGATCATCAGGCAGACGCCGCCGTCCTGCACGCCCAGGCGGTGCTTCAGGGTATATGAGTGCACCACGCACGCCCACGGCTCGGTGAGCGCCGCTTGCGCGTAGCCGGTTTTCTCGCTGATGGGAATGAGGTAGCAGCCATCGTCGCCATCCAGGATCTCCTCGCCGATCAGCTCGTACTGGGTGAGCGCGCCGGGGAGGGTATAACCGTAGGCCTTGTTCACGCCCTTGTGATAGATCTCCGCCTGCACCACAAAGCGCTGGCCGACTTCATATTTTTCTTTCAGGTTCTCACCCACCTGCACCACAGTGATCACCGACTCGTGCCCCATGATCACCGGCTCTCTGGCGATGTCGCGATGGATGCGCACATGCTCGCCGCCCTGCTGAATGATCTTGATGTCGCTCAAGCACAGCCCGTTGGCGTCGCAGCGCACCAGTAGTTGGTCCGCCCCCGGCGTCGGCACCTCGTGCTCCACCGGCTTCCCATCCCTGCCCAGGTTCTCCAGTCCCTTCCCATACAAAAACCAGCTCCGCTCCCGCGCCGGAAGCGGATAGTCCACGTTCTTATAACGTTCCAGTATGTCTGACATCGTTGTACCTTTCTAGATAGTCAAGGGGTAAGGGGTAACCTGATAACAACGAACCGTGAGATCCATGGATTTCTGCCAGACCAGCAGGTCGCGAAATGTTCTTATTTTCGCCATTTTGTCCTCCTTTGTGCATGGTAGCCCGACTAACCCCTATTCCCTAATCCCTTACCCCTTACCCCTTTCCTTACTTCCCTTTATCAAAAATCACCTTCTCCCGCAGCTTTTCCTCGGGGCGGGTGAAGATGCGGTCTACTTCGCTCTGCGGGAGGTAATGCACCCCGCCACAGACCAGCGCGTTGAGGATCACTTTGGCGGTCTTCTGCCACATCATGATGGCGCTGGTCACCTCGCGGGGGGTGGCGCCGGTGGCAAAGATACCGTGATTCTGCATGAGGATGCTGTGGGGCGTCATCTGATATTCGCCCATCCATATTCTTACCCGCTCGCGCACCGCGCGCGCAAGCTGCAGGCCGGGATCCGCGTAAGGCACCCACACCGGCATGATGCCGCAGCAGACGATCTGCTCTGGGTAAAGGCGCATGCTCACCAGCTCCTCCGCCCGTGTCGAGCAGAGGATGCCGTTCAGCGCCGTCGGATGCACGTGCCCGACGAATTTCACCCCCGGCAGGCCCAGCAGGTAGGCGTGCATCGTCGTCTCCACCGAGGGGTAGCGCGTGCCGCCATCTACCCGCATCTCCAGCAGTCCCGCCAGGATCTCCCGGTCGTTTTTCAGATCGCGATCGAGCAAGCCCTCCGTCTTCGCGCGATCGAGTAGCGCAAAGCCGCTCGGTTCGATGCCGTTCAACTGGGTGCCGCTCACTTTCACCCAGAAGTTGTCCTCGCCCTCTCGCGCGGATGTGTTCCCCTCACCATACATCGCCAGGTCGTGCTCGGGCCGCCCCAGCTCGTGGGACATTTCAATCAATTGCTCCAGCGTTTGTGAAGCCGTCACGGACATTACGTTCCCCTTGGAGCGCGGACCTCCGAGTCCGCGCGAGTTGTCTCTGTATCACGGCGGACTCGGAGGTCCGCGCTCCCAGCTAGCCCCAGATCGGGTCGGCAGCCACTCGCCGCATGGGCAGCTCATCAACTGTTGCGCGCGGCGACAAGTCGAGTAAGAAGGCGACGCCGGCGGCGATGTCCTCCGGGCTCATCAGCTCTTCCGGCTGCCAGTCCGGCCGCTGCTTGAAATTCATCTCCGTCGCCACCCCGCCGGGGCAAATGGCGTGCACGCGGATGCCCTTCGCGCGCAGCTCCGCCGCCAGCACCCGGCTCCAGCCGTGCAGCGCGTGCTTGGTGGCGCAGTAGAGCGACTGCCCCGGGTAAAAGCGCTTGCCCGCCGCTGATCCCAGGTTGATTATAGTTCCTGATGACCGCTCCAGATGCGGCAGCACCGCTTTCGACAGCGCAAACGGCGCGCGCAGATTGACCGCCATCAGCTCGTCGAATTCTTCCATCGTCGTCTCGGCGAAGGGCTTCACCAGCAGCAGGCCGGCATTGTTCACCAGCACGTCAATACCGCCAAAATGCTCGACCATCTCCGCCACAATCCGTTCCGGCGCCGCGGGATCGGTAAGATCGGCGATGATGACCTGCGCCTCGCCGTCTGCCTTGCGCACCAGCCGCGCGGTCTCTTCAACTCCCTCCGGCGTGCGCGCCGTCAGGCAGCAGCGCATGCCCCGCTTTGCCAAAGTCACAGCAATGGCGCGGCCAATACCGCGCCCCGCTCCAGTGATGAGCACAACCTGTCCCGTTCTATCCATTATTGTTCTTTTTCGCGCTAAGAGGTGCGAGTTCCTTCTGACGATTTGCTTCCACTTCTGCCATGCGTTATAATTCATTTTTATATAAGGAGGCTTGCATGAAAGAAAACGCGCCTGCCGTTCGGCCCCAGGATGTGAAGGTGCCGCAGGAGGCATTGCTGCTGCTCAACCGGGCCGCCGCCGAGCGCTACCGCGTATGCCCCCTCGCCGTTACCGAGCTGCGCAACGGCGTCAAGGCGCTATCCGTCGCCATTGCCGATCCGAACAACCTGATGGTGCTCGACCAGTTGCAGCAGATATCCGGCTGCCGCATCAACCCGGTGCCTGCCAACGAACAGGACATTATCCGCGCGATCGATTCACATTACTCCGCGAGTAATTATACCCAGGCGCCGGTGGACCTGGTCAAAGAACTCGGCGGCACGCTGGAAACGCCGTCACTGGACGCCGGCGAGCCGGTCGTAGGCGCGCAGACCGACCAGCGCGGCGCATCTACCACGGTGGAAACCATCATGCAATATGCCATCAGCGACCGCGCCAGCGATATTCATATCGAGCCGCATCAGCATGGTGTTATCGTACGCGCCCGCATCGACGGCATCATGTACGATCAGTCGAAATACGAATCGGCCAGTCACCCGCAAATCATCTCGCGCATCAAGGTTCTCTCTCAACTCGATATCGCGCAGACGCGCCTGCCGCAGGATGGCCGCTTCCCCGTCTCTTTCGGCAAGCAGCAGTATGATGTTCGCGTCTCCATCGTGCCTTCCGCCTTTGGCGAAAAGGCGGTGTTGCGCCTGCTGCCGAAGAACGCCACCATGATGGACTTCGGCCAGCTCGGTATCGAGGGGCAAAACCGCCGGACCCTCGAAGAGCTGATGCTCAAACCATACGGCATGATTCTCGCCACCGGGCCCACCGGCTCCGGTAAAACCACTACCCTTTATTCCTGCCTTTCGAAGATCGACTGCGTGTCGAAAAACGTCATCACCGTCGAGGATCCGATCGAGTATCAGTTCCCGCGCATCACCCAGATGCAGGTGCATCCGAGGATCGGGTTAACCTTCGCCGCCGGCTTGCGCTCCATTCTCCGCCAGGACCCGGATATCATCATGGTGGGTGAAATCCGCGATCTCGAGACGCTGGAGATCGCCGTGCAGGCCGCGCTCACCGGACATCTGGTGCTCTCTACCCTGCACTGCAACGACGCCGCCGCCGGCGCCGCGCGCATGGTGGATATGGGCGCGGAGCCTTTCCTGGTCGCCTCCTCGATCAACTGCCTGACCGCCCAGCGGCTGGTGCGCAAGGTTTGCAACCATTGCCGCGAACCCGAAACAGTCAGCGACTTGATCAGGGAACGACTGCATCTCGTGGAGGACGATAATACCGTATTCTATCGCGGCAAGGGATGCGCGCAGTGCCGCAACACCGGCTACCTGGGACGAATCAGCGTCTTCGAAGTTATTCCCATTCATCCGGAAATCCAGCACGCCATCGTGCGGAAAACCGCCAGCGATGAAATCCGCGATATCATCGGCAGCCTGGGCATTCCTACGCTGCTAGACGACGGTGTCGCCAAAGCCCGCGCCGGCATCACCAGCCTGGACGAAGTGATGCGCGTCGTCTTCACTACTGTTATGTAAGAACTGAGGCGCAGTGAATAAGGATTGAAAAGATGTTAAAGATTAAAATGATAATATTTTCTTTTTTTTGCAAAAAAAATAAAAAAATATCTTTTCAATCTTCAACATCATTTCAATCTTTATTCACTGCGCCTCAGTTCTTTTATATCCAATACAGGAAAGGTTTTAATTATGCTTAACTTTGCCGTGGTCGGCATCGGCAATTTCGGCGCGGCGCATCTGGACGCGGCGCAGTATGTCGCTGACGCCGGGTTGGCGCGCTTTGCCGCGGCGGCAGATATTCGCCTGGCGGATTTCGCGGACGAAGCGGCGGAGCTGCGCGGGCGGGGCGTCGCCTGTTACGAAGATTACCGCGAGCTGCTCGACGGGCATCCGGAGCTCGACCTTATCACACTGCCGCTCCCGATCCACTTGCACGCGCCGGTGACGATCGAATGCCTGGAACGCGGCCTGAACGTGCTGGTGGAGAAACCACCGGCGTCCACGCTGGCGGAAGCCCGGTTGATGGCGGAGGCAGCGCGGCAGACCGGCAAGCTCTGCGGCGTCGGCTTCCAGTACAGCACATCGCCATTACAACTGGCGATCTGCAAGATCGTCAGGGAAGGCCGGCTGGGCGAGATTACCTCGCTCTCCACGTTATGCCTGGGCAAGCGGTACGATAATTATTATGCCCGCGCGAAATGGGCGGGCCGCATAACCGTGGACGGCAAAATCGTCCGCGACGGCACGCTGAACAACCCCTATGCCCACATGGCGCAGATGCTGCTGACCGTTGCCGGCATCGCCGCCGGGGAGCCGGTGCGCCCCGTCGAGCTGGAGGCGGAGCTCTTCGCCGGTCACGACATCGAAACCGAGGACACCCTCGCGCTGCGCGCCCACTTGAGCTCCGGCATTCCCTTCCATTTCTACTCCAGCGTGTGCACCCACATCCCGTTCAACATGCAGGTGCGCATCGAGGGTACGAAGGGCATGGTAGTATGGGACTTTTACGGGAAGCCGCAGGGCCGCGTTACCTTCACCGACGGTACGGAGGAGATGCTGCCCGATCTGATTACCAACGATGGCGGCAACACCCGCGCGGTATTCCGCAACGTCATCGCCGCCCTGGAAGGCCGCGAGCCCCTCGCCTGCCCGATCGATAACACACTGGCCTTCGCCGAGCTGGTGGATAAGGTTTTCAGCGAGAACGCCGTCACCCATCTGCACGGCACGCCCCACGTCGAGCGTATCGAGCTAGAAGACGGGGGCCGCCAGGAAGTCGCCACTTTCCTGGACGGCATCGAAGACTACGCCTTGAAAGCCTACCAGACCGGTCGCCTCTACTCCGAAATCGGCGCGCCTTGGGCGAAGCCGGCCTTAAAGTTTGAGTTTTGAGTTTTGAGTTGAATATATTACTCGAAAACTCGATTTGTTTGCTTAAAACTTCGCTAATAAAGAGAAGCCAGGGCTCTCGCACTCAATCTTATACACAGCTCAGTTTTTCAATCACGGCGCCTATATCTTCCCGCCCGCCCCGGCCTTCAAAAGGCCGGGCTAGTGTAAGACGCCGGATAAATCCGGCTTGAAACAATAAAATCACAGCCTCCTTAAGGAGGCGTCTATGAATAGCCCGGCCTTTTGAAGGCCGGGGCGGGCCGGAGGATATAGTCGCCGTGCTTGAAAAAACGGGATCTGTATAAGAGTGAGGCTCCCGCTCCTGCCGGTCCATGTTTCCATTCAGCTCAAAACCGAAGGTCGGCTTCACAAGATAAGCCTCATCTCATTCCTCGCTGTTTGAGATGAGGCTTATGACTTTTCGAGCATGAGCATGAGTTTGCTTTTTCCATTAACTCAAAACTCAAAACTCACAACTTACACCTTGCATCATGCCGCCTGCTCTTCTCCCATCGGCTTGCGCAGGAACTCCTTCGCCGCTTGCAGGAACTCGCCCGCTTTTTCATCGTGCGGAATCATGCCGCATTCGTCGATAATTTCCAGTTCCGCTTGCGGGTGGCGGTAAAGCAGATCCATGGCGTCGCCTACCGGGGTGTAATAGGCATCTCGACCCCAGACCAGCAATGCCGGCTGCGTCAAGCTGGAGAAGGCCAACCGCATGGGCAGGCTCAACCGTCCGGAAAAATAGGCGGCCGCCGCAAACTGGCTGCCCGGCTGGTGCGCGAAGGTATATATGTCGTTCACCATCGCCGGCGCCACCATCGCCGGATCGTAATAAATATGCCGGCGCAGCTCTTCCAGCAGCGCCTGCCGGGAGACGATGGTGTTATAAAGGGAGGTGCCGAGCACCGGCGAGCTTAGCGCGCGGAAGGCGACTTGCTCGACCGGTGGCAGCGCCGCCGCGGCCATCCCGGTGGGATTCACCAGCACCAGCTTTTGCAGGCAGTTCGGCCGGCGCACCGCCACGTTCACCAGGTAGGAGGCGCTCAATCCGCTGCCGATGGCATGGGCCGGCTCGACGACCACGTCCTCGAGAAAATCATGCACCAGCTCGGCCAGCAGGCGCCCGCTGTACGGCACATTCGGCTTTTCCGATAATCCGAATCCCAGCAGATCGAGGGCGAAGACGGTATACTCGTTCGCCAGCGCCGGAAATACCTTGCGCCACTCCCACGATGAGCCGCCGGCATGTGGGTGGTGAATCAGCAGCAGCGGCGGTCCCTGCCCCAGCCGGTAGAAAACTACGCGGCCGTGCACCCAGTCGTAATAACCGAGCTCACCCGGCAGCGGCTGTTCCGCCTGGCCGGCGCGGGCGGCGATGATGGCATTGATCGTTGCCGGCACCGCCACCGCCGCCCCGGCCAACAGTAGATTGCGAAGCGATTTATTCATACTCCACTCCTGGAGCGCGGACCACGATCATCCACGATGGATGATCCCTTTCGAATCCGCGCGTGTCATCTCCCGGGAGCGCGGACCACGATCATCCACGATGGATGATCTTTCCGAATCCGCGCGTGTCATCTCCCGGGAGCGCGGACCACGATTATCCACGATGGATGATCTTTCCGAATCCGCGCGTGTCATCTCCCGGGAGCGCGGACCACGATCATCCACGATGGATGATCCTTCCGAATCCGCGCGTGTCATCTCCTGGATCCGTGCTCCTCCCATGCTTATCCATGATTCATCATCTGGCTCAGCATCTGCCAACTTTCGGTCAACGTGCGGCGCATCCGGCGGAATTTTCGTTCCGGCGGCGGCGATAACAATTCGGCAATGAGCGGGTCCGCGCCGAAGCGCGCCAGCAGGCCTGGCTCGATTTCGCGCGCGCGTGCCAGGTCATCCTCTGCCTGGCGATGCCGGCGCAGGCCATGCAGCGCCGCGCCGCGCAGCAGATACGCCCCCGCCGACTCCGGCGACAGCTCGAGCAACCGTTCCGCCGCCTCCAGCGCCTCGCGGAAGCGACGCCGGTGCAGCAGGAAGTAGCTCAGCCAGAAACTGGCGCCGGCGTTCTCCGCATCCAGCGACAGCGCCTGCCGCAGATACCGGACCGCCTCGTGCAGTTGATCGATGCTGCCGTAGGTGAGCGCCTGCTGGATCATTACCTCGACATCGTCCGGCAGCAGCGCGCGGGCCAGCTCCAGCTCGCGCAGCGCGTCGGTGAAACGCTCCATGTCGCGCAGTACGAGAGCGCGCGCCATGCGTATACGGCCATCCTCCGGCAGCAGATCCACTCCCAGATCCGCCAGCGCCAGCGCATCGGGATAACGGTCGAGCAGGCAGAGCGCCTTGATGCCGAGCAGGTAGCCGAAGGGACGCCGGTGATCCAGCCGCAGCACATCCTGCGTGAGATGCAACGCGTCCTCGATACGCCCATCTTCCAGATAAATATCCGCCAGCAGGCCCTTCAGCATCGGCGTGGCGTTGCCATGCCGCATCGCCGCCTTCACGAACCAGTCCTGCCGTTCCGCCGGCGGCGCGTGCTCGGTCAGCGCCTGGTGAATGCGCAGCATCAGTTCCTCGTGCGCCGGCGCCAGGTCCAGCGCCGCGTGGAACCCCACCTTCGCCGCCGGCATGTGCCCGATCAGCAGTTCCGCAAAGGCGTGGTTATATTGCAGGCGATAGTTCTTTGGCTGCATGTCGAGCGTGGTCTTGCTCACCTCAACGGCTCTGTCATATTGCTCCAGCGCCAGGTAACAGAGGAACTGCTGCTCGTAAGCCTCCAACGCGCGTGGGGCCAATCGGGCATATTCGATGAAATCGGCCAGTGCCTTCTCATACTGCCGCATGGTGAAAAAGATCATACCGCGCCGGTAATAACCGTATGGTTCGTCCGGGTAATCGTCCAGGTAGCGGGTTATCCACTCCAGCGCCAGGGCAAATTCACCCCGCTCCGTCGCCAGCCGCGCGCGCAGCAAGGCGGTATGCGGAGCATCCGGCTCGTAACTTTCCAGTTGTGCCAGCGTCTTTCCCGCTTGTTCCATCATTCCAAGGTCGGCCAGCAGGTCGATCTTCAGGCGCAATGCCGGCAGGAAGGACGGCTTGCGCTTCAACGCGCGGTCGCAGGCTTCCATCGCCTCGTTGCCTTGCTCCAGTGTCACGTGCGCCAGCGCCTCCGCGAAGTGGGTCTCCGGATCGTCCGGCTTCATTTTTACGCACGCCACTGCGTCTTCCAGTGCCTTCGCATACTGCCCGAGCTGGCGGTACAGGTGCGAGCGGCGCGCCAGCGCCAGATGATCGGCCGGCATGATCTTCAGGTAGCTGCTGATGGAGTCGATGGCGCGCTGGTATTCTCCGTTGGCTTCCAGCAGCAGCGCGCGATTCAGCGCAACCCCGGGCGTGTCGGGATCGATGGCCTCCGCCCGCTTCAGCGTTTCCTCCGCGTCACGGCGCTTGCCGAGCATCAGCAACGCCTGCGCGCGCCGCGACAGCGCCTCGGCGTTGTCCGGGTGCATGGTCAGGAAGGCATCCAGGTCGCGCAGCGTGCGCGCCGGCTCGCCCGCCAGCCAGTGGACTACCGCCATGCGCATCAGCACGTCGCCGTTCCATGGCTCGCGCTCGTTCCACACCTGCAACAGTGTCAACGCCTGATCGAGCTGCCCGCTCTTCACCAGCGCGTCGAGCTGTTGTTCGCGTTCCGGATTGTTGGCATCATCATGATTATACATAAGCCCGGTTTCCTTCACGGACACTGATCACCGTAGCTCCGGTTCCTTCACGGATATTGATCGCCGCGGTTATCATTGCCATCGTACAGCATCGTTAGACACGCTCCGTGGCGGTTATTGGACACTTTTGGCACTTGACGATCTGCTGTAGAGAATATTAAAGAGAATGGATTATACTAATTTTCGCTGTCCGACTGGTCCGACCCGGTCCGACATGTCGGACAACGAAGATGAGAAAAAAGGACGGCCTGTCACGGGCCGTCCCTTTTAGTATGCATGATCGCACGCTCAATAATCTTCCCTGGATGCCACGATTACCAGGCATGAGTCGCGCGTGCAGTGCGTGCCGTCTACCGGGCAATCGGCTTCATCCAGACCGTCGGTGGGGAACATCTCCCCACAAGTCGGGCAGCGGAAGTCTTCTTCCGTCGATCCGGTTTCCGCGGGTTCCGCCATGATCTCTCCTCCCTTGTTTTACATGCAGCATGAAAAGATAGCTGATTTCAGCTTTCCCGCGCGTGGCAGTCTCATCGTGCCGCGATGTGCCGATCTTGCAACAGTTATCCGCCATTGACGGCTCCCCGCGCTCGCGCTACCATACCGGCAGCGGAGAAGGGGGTCGGTATGGCGATGACGGACGCGGAAATTCGGGCGGCGGTCGAGCGGGCAGCGCGGGAGACGCCGGTCACCGATATTCATACGCATATTGTGCCACCCTCCTTCGGGCAGCTCTGCCTGTGGGGGATCGACGAGCTGCTCACCTACCATTACCTGGTAGCGGAGACCTTCCGCTGGATCGAGCTGCCGTATGAAGCCTTCTGGAGGATGTCGAAGCGCGAGCAGGCGGATCTGGTCTGGCAGACGCTCTTCATTGAGCATTCGCCCGTCAGCGAGGCGTGCCGCGGCGTGCTGACCACGCTGCAGCGGCTGGGGTTGGACGCCGGCGCGCGCGACCTGGAGGCGTATCGCCGCTTGTTCGCCGGTTTGAGCGCTGATGAGTTGGTCGAGTTGGTCTTTACCCGAGCCGGGGTGCGCGAAGTGGTGATGACCAACGACCCCTTCGACGATCTGGAGCGCCCGCGGTGGGAATCCGGCGCGCGCCCCGATCCGCGCTTCAAGGCGGCGCTGCGCATCGACCTGCTGCTGAACAACTGGCCGGCGGCGGCGGCGCGGCTGCGAAAATGGGGATACGCGGTCGAAGCGGGGCTGACCGGGAACTCACTGGCGGAAGTGCGGCGGTTCCTGACCGGGTGGATCGCCCACCTCGATGCCGTCTACCTGGCCGTCTCGCTGTCGCCGGACTTCCGCATGCCGGAGGCGTCCGCCCGCGGCCTGCTCATCGCCGAAGCGGTGCTGCCGGTGTGCCTGGAGATGAACCGCCCGCTGGCGCTGATGATCGGCGTCAAGCGGCAGGTCAATCCCGCGCTGCGGCTGGCCGGCGATTCGGTGGACCGTGCCGACATCGCCTCGCTCGATTATCTGTGCGCCGCCTATCCGCGCAACAAATTCCTCGTCACCCTGCTCGCGCGCGAGGACCAGCATGCCCTCTGCGTAACCGCGCGCAAGTTCCGCAACCTGCTGCCCTTCGGCTGCTGGTGGTTCCTCAACAATCCCGTCCTCATCGACGAAATCACCCGCATGCGCCTGGAGCTGCTCGGTCTCAGCATGATCCCCCAGCACTCCGACGCCCGCGTGACCGAGCAGCTCCTCTATAAATGGGAGCACTCCCGCCGCGTGATAGGCCGCGTGCTGGCAGAAAAATACACCGATCTCGCGGCCACCGGCTGGCGGGTGACGGAGGAGGAGATCCGCCGCGACGTGGACGACCTCTTCGGCGGAACGTTCCGGCAGTTCCTGCAGCGAGAATTGTAAAGCGCGCATAACACCGCGTTAAAAGCCTATTTTTCAAAGCGAGTTCCGCTCCGTGAATTACTTCGCTTCCCTCGCCGCCCGGTACACCGCCAGCAGCGGCGCCCCACATTCTTCCGCCAGCTTCCGGCAGTCTTCGTATTCCGGCTCGGCGCGCTCGATATCCTGCCGGCAGCTGATCTTCAGGCGGACGGGGCCGTAGGGGGTTTCGACCGTGCGGAACTCGCGGGGAAGGACTTCGCGGGTGTAGAGGGCGCGGCGGATGCCGAGGGTGGTGGTCTCCGCGAAGAGGATGCCGGTGCAGGCGTCCACCTGATCGGGGGCGCAGAGCACGCGCACCAGTACGCCCGGGCGGTTCTTCTTCATCTGGATAGGGGTGTAAAATACGTCCAGCGCGCCGGCGGCGAGGAGGCGGTCCATCAGGTAGCCGAGGATTTCGCCGGGCAGGTCGTCGAGGTTTGTCTCCAGGCCGACGATTTCCGTGGGGGCGCCAACTCCGGCTTCGTCGCCCAGGAACAGGCGCAGCACGTTGGGGTGTATCAGCTCCTTCGAGCCGGCGCCGTAGCCCACCTGGCCCACCGTCATACCCGGCAGCGGGCCAAAGCGCTCCGCCAGCGTGGTGATGATGGCCGCCCCGGTGGGGGTGACCAGCTCGGCATCGATGTCCGATTCCACGATGGGCACGCCGCGCACCAGCAGGGCGGTGGCCGGCGCGGGCACCGGAAAGGCGCCGTGCGCGCAGGTGACCCACCCGCGCCCCAGCGGCAGCGGCGAGGAGATAACGCGGTCGATCCCCAGCGCCTCCAGCCCGATGGCCGTCCCCACGATGTCGATGATGGCGTCCACCGCGCCTACCTCGTGGAAATGCACCTGATCTGGGGTGGTGCCGTGCACCTCCGCCTCCGCCTCGCCCAGCCGGGTGAAGATGGCGCTCGCCGTCTTCTTCACCCGCGGCGACAGGTCGGCTTCCTCGATCAGGCGCAGGATATCGCCCAGCCCGCGATGGGGATGGTGGTGGTGCTCGCCGGCGCCCATCTCGTGCTCATGCGTCGCTTCATCCACCCGCACGTGCACCGCGCAGATGCCGCGCTTCAGCACCTTCTCCGCGGTCAGGCTCCAGCCGTGCAGCGGCAACCCCGCCAGTCCGCCCAGCAGCGCCGATTCTTCCAGCCCGCAGGCCAGCATCGCCCCCAGCGTCATGTTGCCGCTGATGCCGGAAAGGCAGTCGAAATAAGCAATGCGCATATCAAGCTCCATTAATCAAGCCGGAGCGCGGATTGCCAATCCGCGCGATATGATAAAACTCGCGCGGATTGGCAATCCGCGCTCCGGCTTGAAATTCACAATTCTGCTCACAGCAGGGAATTCCCCTCCCCGTGTCGCACTTATTATCTCATGCCGGCCATTGTGTTGCAAAATGTGCGCAAGCTCGGGGTGCTGGGCGGCGCCTTCGATCCGATCCATTACGGGCACCTGCAGATCGCGGAAGAGGCGCGCGAGCGGTTCGCGCTGGACGCGGTGCTTTTCATGCCGGCCGGCGAGCCTCCGCACAAGCCGCGCGGGCAAGCGAGCGCGGAGAAGCGTTTCCTGCTGGCGGAGCTGGCCACCGCGAACAATCCGCGCTTCGCCGTCTCGCGGCTGGAGATCGATCGGCCCGGGCCATCCTACACGGCGGACACGCTGGAGGCGCTGCGGGAGCAATATCCGGAAGTCGAGCTTTACCTTATTATCGGCGCGGACATGGCAATGGACTTCCCCACCTGGCGCGATCCGGCGCGCATTCTCTCCCTCGCCCGCCTGGTTGCCGCCACCCGCCCCGGCGTGCCGGAAGACCGCCTGCGCCGCCACCTCGCCACCCCCGCTATGCGGGGCGTCGAACTGCTGGTGGCGCCGGGACTGGCTATTTCCTCCACCGAGCTGCGCCAGCGCGTTCGCGAAGGAAAAAGCCTTCGCTACCTCACCCCCGACGCAGTGATCGAGTTTATCGAGAAGGAAGGATTGTATAAAAGATAAGCACGTTGGGGACTGTCCCGGCCCACTCTAACCAGCGCCCGTTTTCGATTTTTTAAGCTCGTTTAACATCACTTAGGGACTGTCCCAGTAGAACGCAACCGTTCCCGTTCCATAATGGGGATAGTTCCCTTAGCTAATAAATATTTTTTCAACCCCTTTAGCACAACACCCCCTCCTTGCGATATAATAGGTAACGGCGCTCCCGCGCCGCAACCACATAACGGCTACTTTACTGGAATGGAGGTTATCATGATGACCACCTGGATCAAAACCTACAACCGCATCACGCGCAGGGCAGGCTGCCCGCTCCATTCCGGCGCCGCATCGGGTTAAAGACAACCTCTTTTTCCGCAATATGCTTTCCAGCCGGTCGAGCCATAGGCCGTTTGCGCCTGCCGGGCTTGCTTTTTTCGTTTGGTATTCTGGCTGGAGGCATGATGAATCACACGATTGTACTGGCAAAACGAGGCGACCCGTCGGCCACCTCCGCGCTGGTGGAGGCGCTGCGCCCGCGCATCTCGCGCATGGCCGCGCATTATGCTCGCGTCTGCCGGGAGGATCAGGACGACCTGCTGCAGGAGGCGTGGGCCGGGCTGCTCGAGGCGCTGCCCGGCGTGGACCCGCACATCGGCAGCCCGGAGCAATACCTGATCCGCTATGCCCGCTGGCGGCTGCTGGACGCCGTCCGGCGCGCCCGCTGCCGCCGGTTCGACCCCCTGGATGAGGAGATACCGGACCCCGGCGCCTTCTCCGCGCTGGAAAACGCCGCGGCCGCCGTCTTCGCCGCCGACTTCGTCCACCGGCTGAAGCCCACGCCCCGCGCGGTGCTCGCCTGCCTCCTCGCCGGCCTCACCTGGCGCGAAGCCGGCGACACCCTCGGCTGCTCGTCGGCGAATATCGCTTATCACGTGCGGCGGATCAAGGAACAATACGAGGAGTGGACGGACGGGAAAACGGGGGAGCGGGTAATGGTAAAATAACAACCGGCATCCGAGTTCACCGCTTGCACGGGTTTTAGCATACGATCTCACTCGGGCGACAAAGGATATGGAAGCGCGCACCATACTGCGCTTCCAGAAGGAGGTGGTGGTGTAATGAAGATGTTCACGCACGCCTCAGAGGTGGGCGCCCGGTAGGTATCGCGAACGGCTTCGGCCGGTCAACGAGGCTCGAGGGCATAACCTCCATGGCCGCCGGGAGTAATCCCGGCGGCCTGTCCGTATATCTTTGATATTGTTGTTTGACGTTATTTATCGGAAATTATATATTACTTGCGGAAATTTTCACTAATCGACAGGAACTTGCTTTCCTTCGCAGAAAAATGAGTTGATCCGCAATCAAAATTTTCGCATGACTCTCGCGCGGGCCACTTTTCGGCAACCTGTCGTTGCGGGAACATGCAAGGAGGTAGAAACTCGTGCTTTCCGACATCGAAATTGCCCAACAGGCAGAAATGCGTCCCGTGCGGGAGATCGCCGAGAAGCTGGGCGTGCTGGATGACGAACTGGAGTTGTATGGCCGCTACAAGGCCAAAATCGATCTCTCCATCTTCGACCGTCTCGCCGACAAGCCGCTCGGTAAGCTCATCGTCGTCACCGCCATCACTCCCACCCCGTTGGGCGAGGGGAAAACGGTCACCAGCCTCGGTCTCGGCCAGGCGATGGCGAAGATCGGCCTGAAGGTGTGCAATACCCTGCGCCAGCCCTCCCTCGGCCCGGTCTTCGGCATCAAGGGCGGCGCCGCCGGCGGCGGCTACTCGCAGGTGCTCCCCATGGAGGACTTCAACCTGCACTTCACCGGTGACATTCACGCCGTATCGGCCGCCAACAATCTGCTGGCCGCCTTCATCGATGCCTCGCTCAAGCACGGCAATCCGCTGAACATCGATCCGCTGGCCGTCTCCTGGCGGCGGGTGGTGGATATCAGCGACGGCTGGGCGCTGCGCAACATCGTCATCGGCCTGGGCGCCGACCTGCCCGCCCAGCGCCGCGGCGGCGTGCCCCGCGAGACGGGTTACGATATCTCGGTCGCCTCAGAAGTGATGGCCATCCTTGCCCTTACCTCGGGTCTGAAGGACATCCGCCAACGACTGGCCCGCATCATCGTGGCGCGCGACCGCTCCGGCAAGTCCATCACCGCGGAAGACCTTAAATGCGCCGGCGCGATGACCGTATTGATGAAGGACGCCATCAAGCCGAACCTTATCCAAACCCTCGAACACACCCCGGTGCTGGTGCACGCCGGCCCGTTCGCCAACATCGCCCACGGCAACAGCAGCATCATTGCCGACCGCATCGCCTTGCGCCTGGCCGACTATGTGGTCACCGAGGCCGGCTTCGGCGCCGATATGGGCGCGGAGAAGTTCTGCAATGTGAAGTGCCGTCAGGGCAACCTGAAACCGAGTTGCGCGGTGGTGGTCGCCACCGTGCGCGCGCTGAAGATGCACAGCGGACGCTTTAAAGTGGTGGCCGGCAAGCCGCTGGATCCGGGCCTGATGCGGGAAGACATGGAGTCGCTGGCGGAAGGCATCGCCAACCTGGAGAAGCAAGTGGAAAACATGCGCTCCTTCGGCATCCCGGTGGTGGTCGCCATCAACAACTTCCCCACCGACACCCAGCGGGAGATCGACTTCATCCGCGAGCGCGCCATCGCGGCCGGCGCGGAGGATGCCTGCTTGAGCAAAGTCTTTGCCGAAGGCGGCGCCGGCGGCGCCAAGCTGGCAGAAGCGGTAGCGAAAGCCTGCGACCAGCCGAATAATTTCCGCTATACCTACGCCGATGACGATCCGATTCGCACGAAGATCGAGAAGATCGCGACGACCATCTACGGCGCAGACGGCGTCAGCTTCGCCCCCGCCGCGGAAGACGCCATCAAGACCTACAACGAGTGGGGCCTGGCCAAGCTGCCCGTCTGCATGGCGAAGACCCACCTCTCGCTGTCCCACGATCCCGCGGTCAAAGGCCGCCCTACCGGCTATACCCTGCCGGTGCGCGACATTCGCCCCTCCGCCGGCGCCGGCTTCCTCTACGCCCTCTGCGGCGAAATGGCCACCATGCCTTCGCTGCCCAGCGTGCCCGCCGGCACAAAGATCGATATCGACGAGGATGGGAATGTGGTGGGGTTGTTCTAGACGCGGATTGCCGATGAAATAAATAGCCGGGGGGCGCGGTTAGCGCCCCCCGGTCTTTTTATTGGCCTGGAAGCTAGGCAATGGGAAGGAAAGGCAGTAAAAGAATAAAAGTGCTGGAGGCTGTTATTAAGTAAATAGGAGACAAATGGGAGTGATGGGAAGTATGGGAATAGCGAGATGAACGGAACTCATAATTCCATACCTCCCATACTTCCCATTCAGCCATCATAAAACCTTTCTAAAAATTTCTCCATCTCGGGAACAATCCGCCCTTCACACTAGTCTAACCGGTAAATATTGCTGCAAGGCAAAAACTCGATCGCACAGTGGAGGTGTACCATGAAGCTCCCGCGTTTCGTTCGGTTTTCCTGGCGCCTGCCGGCAGGCGCGATCTTGCTCCTTACCCTGCTCGCCGGCGGCGGCGCGTACCTGCTGCGCTCTCCCGCGCCGACGAAGGCACTGGCGGCGGAGCCGCTGAACGCGCCGGTGGACCCCGCCATGCTGGAGGAGGTGACGCAGGGCGCGTTGCGCGTGAAGAGCGCGGAAGGCGAGGTGGTGGAATGCCCGCTCAGGCACACCGATGTGCAGGCGGATATCTCCGGTTTCATCGCCCGTGTCACCGTCACGCAGACTTTCTATAACTCCACCGACGAGAAAATCGAGGCGGTTTACGTCTTCCCGCTGCCGCACACCGCGGCCGTCGATGCGATGACCATGGTCATCGACGACCGGCGCATCGTGGGGCTGATAAAGCGCCGGGCGGAGGCGCGCGAAATTTACGAGCAGGCGCTGGCGCGGGGTTATACCGCCGGCCTGCTCGAGCAGGAGCGGCCCAACATCTTCACCCAGTCGGTGGGCAACATCAAGCCGAAGGCGGAGGTGAAGATCGAAATATCCTACGTGGACGTGCTGGCTTACGACATGGGCGTGTATCAATTCCACTTCCCCATGGTGGTCGGCCCGCGCTACAACGCGAGCGCGCCTTTTGCCGGCACTCCGGCGCCCGTCGCGAGCGGGCAGGGACCGGCCGGGGCGATGCCCGCCGAAGGCGTCAACCCCCCGGTGCTGCTGCCGGAGAATCGCAACGGGCACGATATCAGCCTGTCGGTGACGCTGGATGCCGGCGTGCCGGTGCGGGATATGAAGGTCGTCAACCATAAGGCGAAGGTGGAGACGGAGGGCGAGCAAAAGGCCGCCGTCACCCTCGACGAGGGCGATAATATTCCGAACAAGGATTTCGTGCTGAAATACTCGGTGGTCGGCGAGAAGCCGGAGCTGGCGCTGCTCGCCCACGCCCCGAACTCCGCCGGGGGCTATTTCATGCTGATGATGCAGCCGCGCATCGAGAAAGAGCTGGCCACCGCCCCGCCGCGCGAGATCGTTTTCCTGGTCGATGTCTCCGGCTCGATGAGCGGTCAGCCTACCGAAAAGGTGAAGGAGACGCTGGCGCAGTTTTTCAAGCGCAGCAAGCCGACCGATACCATTCAGGTAGTTACCTTCTTCAACGAGGCGAACAAGCTGTTCGACCGCCCGGTGCCCGCTTCCCCGGAGAATATCGCCAAAGCGATGAATTTCAGCGCCGGTTATCAGGCGGGCGGCGGCACCGAGATGCTGAAAGGCATTCAAATGGTGCTGAACGAACCGCCCGACCCGGAGCGCGTGCGTATCTGCGTGATGCTCACCGATGGCTATATCGGCAACGAGGCGGAGATCATTCAGGCGGTGGGCAAGCGCGCCGGAGATAAAATCCGCTTCTGGACGCTGGGCATCGGCTCCTCCCCCAACCGCTTCCTCATCGACGGTGTGGCCAATACCGGCGGCGGCAAGTCCGCGGTGCTCGAACCGGGCACTGATCCGTCGCCCATCGTCGGCGCCATTGTCGAGCGCATCCACCGCGCCCAGCTCGCCGGCGTCTCTATCGACTGGGGTGGGCTGGACGTATACGACGTTTACCCGCGCGCCATTCCTGAGCTGTGGGCGGGTGGCCCGGTCATCCTCTTCGGGCGCTACCAGGCGGGCGGCGCCGGGAAGATCGAGCTGAACGGCATGGCCGAGGGAAAACCGCTCTCCTATAGAATAGATGTCGAGCTGCCCTCGCTGGAACCGGCGCACGACGTGCTGGCCAAGGTATGGGCGCGCAACAAGATCGAGGACCTGATGGCCGCGGACTATTACGGCGGCTCGCCCGCGGTGGTCGAGGAGGTCACCAACGTGGCGCTGGATTACAAGCTGATGAGCCAGTATACCAGCTTCGTGGCGGTGGACGAGCGGGACGTGGATAAGTTGGCGGCGCCGGCCAAACCGCCCCGCCGCCTGGCAGTGCCCGTGCCCATACCCGACGGGGTGAGCTTCGAAGGGGTGTTCGGCAGCATGGGCGAGTCGGCCAAAATGCTCGATTACGCCGATAGCTTTGGCGGCAGGCAGGCCGCTTCCGGCGGAATCATATTGAGGGGAGCTGCGCCCGCTCCGCCACCCGCACTACGCGCAAAGATGTCAAATAACTCGGTCAATATGGCGAAAAGATCAGTCGCTGCCGGGAAAGCTATGGCTCCGGGCATTCCACCCGGCGCTGCCCCGTCTCCCACGACGGCGGCGATGCCGTCTCAGGCACAGCTTTCGTCCTCCAGCATATCCGGGGCAAAGCCGCAATGGCATGCCGTCATGGGCAGCGCAGATCGTCCGGCCGAGGAGCGCGCGGGAGATCGCACTGCGATGACCAGCGCCGGCTGGGCGCGTCCGATGTTCGAGGGACAGGCCGAGAAGCGACATAACGACGCGCGCGCGGCGCTCGAGAAAGCGAAGGAACAAGAAAAGGCGAAGGATTACGCGACGGCCTTCGCCCGCTATCAGCAGGCCTACCTGCTGGAACACGCCGCCCTCGCCTTGCGTCCCTGGCAGAATGACGGCACTGGCGCAAGCGCGCGGCAGGGCATGGATGCGGCCTGCAAAGCGCTGGCCGCAGCCAACCTGAAGGCGCTGCCGGCGCTGGGCAACCGGCTCGAGCTGGTGCTGAGCGACAGGACGGTGGCGCAGGCGCTGCGCGAAATCGAGCGCGCGGCGAAGGTCGATATCGAGCTGCTGCCGGGCAGCGAGGCGGACGCTTGCGAGCTGGACGACCGGACGGAGCTGCGCGTGAGCTACCTCGACCTGCGCGGGGCCACCGTCGCGCAGGCGCTGGATTGGTTGCTGGCGCCGTATCACCTGTCCTGGCGGGTTCAGGGACGCAAAATCGTGGCCGGCTCCGCGCGGCGGCTGGCCGGGTTGTCGCCATGGATTTACCGGGTCGGCGACCTGGCCGTTCCCGTCTCGCTGGACCAGCAGCACCCGCAAGAGGCGGTGGAAAAGGCGTTGAACGCGCTGCTGGCGGGCGTCACGCCGGCGTTGGGCAAGGGGGAAAGCGCCGTGCTGCTCACCCCCGATCACCTGCTGGTCTTCGCCAATACAAGTGGGCACGAGCGGGTAGGCGCGCTGCTGGCCGCGCTGAAGGACCCGAAGGCGAAGGTTGCCGGCGCCGCCGACACGCCGGAGTTCCGCGCGCTGCGCGGGCAGACGTCCTTCCGCTGGGCGGCGCGGGAAAAGGAACGAGCGGAGCGGTTGCGGGCATTGTCGCAGGCGCGCCTGCGCGCTGTGCTGAACGACTTCTCCTGGCAATTGCTGGCCGGCGCGGCGAAGGGCGAGACGGATGGGGAAGCGCTGGCCGAGTTGCAAGCGGCCTGGCGCGGCCTGGAGCTGCCGAAGGAGGCGGATTTGCTCATCGCGCGTTCCGCCTGGGCGCTCTCCGAGGCGGTGAAGATGCTGCCGAAGGACGGGGCGCTGCGCAAGCTGGCCGCCGGCGCCTTGCCCGCGGCGAAAGCGCAATTCACGCTGGCCGCCGGCGAGCTCAAGGATAAACCCGGCAACGATACCGCCGGCCTGGCCGCGCTCTACTCCGCGCTCGCCTTGCGCAACGCCGGGACGGCGCCCGGCGCGGCGGAAGACCTGCTGACCGCGGTCGGCGATGACCCGCTGCGCGTCATCATCAGCTCCTTCCTGGCGCCGGATCGGCAGACGGATGTCGCGCTTGCCGGCCTGATCACGGACCATCGGCTGGCGGGACCCGACCATACCGTCCTCGGCTGCCTGGCCGCGCTGCGGCGCGGCGGTAACCCGCGCAGCCGGTTGGACGAAGAGCTGCCCGACCTGCTGGGCGGCCAGCCGCTGGACGGCAACATAATCCTGATCGTGAACCGGCTGGCATCAAAGCCGCCCAGCATCGCCGGTCTTCCGGGCCGGCCTTAATCCCGCGGCCATATAGTTTACGGTGAAGGGTTTTCGCCTCCGCGGTGTCCTGAAGGCTAAGTAATAAGTGATAAGTGTGATGGGTAAGGGGCAAGGGGTTAAGGATCTTTGTATCCCTTACCCCTTACTCTTATCACTAGGAAGTAAGGATTACACTCCGGTTAAAAATCGCATGTCATTCTCCACCAGCAGGCGGATGAAGGGGATGCCGTAGCGGAACATGGCCACGCGATCTACGCCGAAGCCGAAGGCCCAGCCGGTATATTGCTCCGGATCGAGGCCGACTTCGCGAATGATGTTAGGATGTACCATGCCGGAGCCGCCGAACTCGATCCACCCGCTGTTTGAGCACAGCCGGCAGCCGTGTCCGTGGCATTGGAAACAGGTGAAACTGAAGTCCGCGCTGGGTTCGGTGAAGGGGAAGAAGTCGGCGCGGAAGCGCATCCGAGTGCTCGGTCCGAACAGCTCCTTGAAACAGGCGTCCAGCGTGCCCTTCAGGTCGGCGAAGGTGATGCCCTCGTCCACCAGCAGGCCGTCGATCTGGTGAAAGGTATGCGAGTGGCGCAGGTCCACCTGCTCGCGCCGGTGAACGCGGCCGCCGTAAATGCAGCGCACCGGCGGCTTGCGCTCGCGCAGGATGCGCACCTGCACGGCGGTCGAATGCGTGCGCAGCAGCACGTCATCGCTGATGTAAAAGGAATCCTGCTCGTCCATCGCCGGGTGGTCGTCCGGATAGTTTAGCAGGCCGAAATTATACTCGAAGGTTTCCACCTCGGGCCCGTCCAGCACCTCGAAACCCAGCCCGGTGAATATCTCAAAAACCTCGTTCCGCACGCGGGAGAGCGGGTGCAGCCGCCCGATGCGCGGCGCCCGGCCCGGCAGCGTCACGTCCAGCCGCTCGGTCTCCAGCTTGCGTGTGTCCTCCCCGGCTTCTACCGCGGCCAGCCGTTCGGCAAAGGCGGCTTCCAGATGCGCGCGCACTTCGTTCGCGCGCTGGCCCACCGCCGGCCGCTGCTCAGCGGGCAGCGATCCCATACCGCGCAGTACACCGGTCAACTGCCCCTTGCGCCCCAGGAACTCGATCCGCGCCGCCTCCAGCGCTTCCGGCGTCTCCGCCGCTGCGATCGCCGCCAACGCGGTCTGCTCGATATCGTTCAATTGTTCGAGGATATCCATGGTCGGTGAGAGAGTAACACTGGCGGTAACGGATGTCAATGGGAGCGCGGACTCAGAGGTCCGCGCTCCCAACGATCTCCTTCATGATCCGCTCAACCGGCAACCCGGCATCCACCACCAGCGCCCCGTCCGGCTCCTCCAGCGCAGCGAACTGGCTGTCCAGCATTTCCGCTTTCATGAAATGGCCCGGGCGGTCGAGCAGGCGGCGGCGGATCAGCTCGGGTGTCGCCTTCAGATAGACGAAGCGCGCGCCGGGATTGCCGCGCGACAAAATCGCGCGGTAGGCCGCCTTCAGCGCCGAACATGCCACTACCGCCGATTCGCCGCGCCGCAGCGAGTCATGAATCAGCTCGCGCATTTGTTCCAGCCAGGGGATACGGTCCAAATCGGTGAGTGGTTCGCCGCTCGACATCTTGGCGACGTTCTCCGGCGGGTGGAAAACGTCCGCGTCATAAAACGCCCACCCCAGCGTTGCCGCCAGCCGCTGTCCCACTGTCGTCTTCCCGGCGCCGGCCACGCCCATGAGGATGATGATTGAAGGATTCGTCACAGAAACCGCCGATTTTACAGATTACACAGAAAAATGGGAATGTCCCGCGGACACATGCTCACTACCGTTCAATATCGAGGAGCGGTAGCCTTTTCGGAGCGCGGATTGGCAATCCGCGCGTGTCATCTGCCACCTTGTCATCTCGCGCGGATTGGCAATCAGCGCTCCGACTATTTATACCTTCACCGCCTCCCCTTGCCGCTGCACGTGCTCCTGGCGCAACAGATGGCGCTGGACTTTGCCAAGTGCGTTTTTGGGGAGCTCGGTGCGGATGTCGATGCCGCGGGGCACTTTGTAGCCGGCCAGCTTCTCGCGGCAGTGGGCCTGCAGCTCTTTCTCGGTCGCTTGCGTCTCCGGGCGGAGGACCACGGCGGCCCACACCGCTTCGCCGCGCGAGGGGTCGGGTATGCCGAAGGCGGCCGCTTCCAGCACCGCCGGATGCTCCACCAGCACGCGCTCCACCTCGCCGGGGTAGACGTTCAACCCGCCGACGATGATCAGCTCCTTCTTGCGGCCCGCGATGTAGAGGTAGCCGTCCTCGTCCAGCCGCGCCAGGTCGCCGGTAAAGAGCCAGCTATTGCGCAAGGTCTGCTTCGTCTCCTCCGGGCGGTTCAGGTAACCTTTCATCACGTTCTCGCCGCGCACCGCCAGCTCTCCGATCACTCCCGGCTCTACCGCGTGGCCTTTCTCATCCACGACCTTAACCCGCACGCCGGGGAGGGGCAGGCCGATGCTGCCGGGTTTGCGCACGCCTTCCGGCGGATTTACGGCGACCACCGGCGAGGCTTCCGTCAGACCGTAGCCCTCGACCATCTTCACATCGTAGGCGGTTTCGAAGGCGGTCCAGATCTCCGGGGGCAGCGGCGCGCCGCCGCTGACGCATAAACGCAGCACGGACAGGTCCGGCTTCGCCTGCTGCGCGAGCTGCAGCATGAGGCCAAACATGCTGGGAACCCCGCCGAATACGGTGGCGCTCGACTCCTGTAGCACCTGCAGCATGTGCGCGGGCAGGAAGCGGTCGACCAGATGGCTGCGAGCGCCCACGGTGAGCGGCAGCACCATGAACACCATCGCCGCGAAGGCGTGGAAGAGCGGCAGCGCGGAGAGGAAGCAGTCCTTCTCGGTCACGTGCAGCACGCCGGTGCACGACTCCGCGTTGGCGAGCAGATTCCGATGCGTGAGCATCGCCCCCTTCGGGCGGCCCGTGGTGCCGGAGGTGTAGATGATCACCGCCAGGTCGCGCCCGGTCAGTCCCGCGCCTTTTTCCGGCGCATGGGCGCACAGAGCGTCGAAACTCACCTCACTTTCATCGACCGGACCTTCGCCCACCATCACCACGTGCTTCAGCCCCGGCAGCAGCGGACGCAGCGCCTGCGCCAGCGGGCGGAAAGGATTGGCGGTGATGAGCACCTCGACCTCCGCGTCTGCCATGATGTAGCGCGCCTCGTCGGGGCGGTAAAGCACATTCATCGGCACCACGGTGGCGCCGGCGCGGCCCGCGCCTACGTAGGCGATGACGAACTGCGGGCAGTTGGCCAGCAGCAGCGCCACGCGACCGCGCTTGCCCACCCCCAGCGCCGCCAGACCGCCCGCGAAGCCGTCCACCGCCGCCAGCAGCTCGCCGTAGCCGACAATGCGGTCGCGAAAACGGATGGCCGGCGCCGCCGGTTTGGCTGCCGCGCTACGGGCCAGGGCGTCGTATAGAATCATTTCATTCACTCCACTTAACGTATATTAATCCTGAGTTCCGTCTTTCCCGATTTTATCCTTTTTAATTGCGTTAAGCAGATATCGCTCAAGGTCATCGAAAGATGCACAGGCCGGTATGTAGTAAGTGGCCGGCTTTCTTGTTTTTGATAACTTATACCGGCGCCGTCTCCCCCATAAACTGCTTCTCCACTCGCGGCAGCAGGCCCGCCTTCGCGCAGGCGGAGAGGTAGTGCGCCAGCCCGCGATAGACGCGGCCGTAGAGTTTGGCGTCCAGCTCGCCGGCGGCATGCGCGCTGGGCACGCCCCACGGATTATTGAAACCGAGCATAAACATGGGCAACTGCCAGAGGCTGGCCTCCAGGTACCGCGAATCGCCGGTCAATTCATATGCATAGCCAAAGCACTCCGAGAACATATCCACAATCTTCGGACCGGTGGATTTATCATTATAATTTTCAAAGCCGATGCGCACCCAGCGCAGCAGCAGGTCTTTCGCCCACTCCTCGCCGGTGGCCTTGTGATACAGGCATACGCCCATCAGGATGGTGTTGACGGCGAAGTTGGAACCGAGCTGCTTCTCGTTCTGCGCCACGTAGGAGCTCGACTTTTTCACCAGCTCGTCGAAGTCCTCGCGCTGCGCGGCAAGCTTCATCTCCTCGATGAGCGTTTTCGCCGCCTGCCGGTACTTCTCGTCGCCGGTCAGCTCGTAACCGAAGACGAGGGCGATGATTGCCCAGCCGATCTCGCGGTTGAAATAGTGCATGATCTGCAGCTCCGGCTGCGCCAGCCAGTTGAGGTTGAAGTCGCAGATCGCGCACACCACCTCCGGCACGTCATCGTCGCCGGTCAGGCAGTAATAGTAATACAGCCCCTGCGTCCACTGGTGGCTGGGGTAGGCGGTGGAACAGGCGGTGTGATCGTAGGTGTGGCAGGGAGTGCCTCGGTGCTGCTGCCAGTGATCGGAATAGTGCACGAAATCTACCTCGATCTGGTGGCGTGACACGGCGCGCAGCATGCGCAGATTGGCGCGGCTTTTCGTCCGCAGCGTCTCCAGCGCCAGACCGTAGATGGCGTCGTATTCGTTGTTTGCCCACACCGGCTCCAATGTCTCTACCGGCACGCGCGACAGGTGGGAATACGCCGTGCTGCCCAGTCCGGCGCGCATGGGCACTTCTTTCGTGGGCTTGATGCCGCGCGGGCGGAAACCGATGCTGACGTAAGTCTGCGTGTAGCCGGCATGCGGCGAGTCGCCGAAGTCGAACATACCGGAGGCCAATACGTAGCGGTGGGTGGCGCCGCTGAGGTAGTAGCCGAACAGCGCGGCTCCCGGCTCCGCGCCGGTGAAGAGGCGAGCGGCGTCCCAGGTCGGCCCGGCGACGGCGCTGTCGGCGGGATAGAGCCAGCCCAGCGCCGGCTCCAGGTATGGGGCCTGCCCGGAGAAGAGCAGGTCATCTACCGCCCGCGGTCCGGCATCGGTGAAGAGAAAGGCGAACTGGTGGCCGCTGCTGCGGCCCTGCGGCAACATGAGCTCTCCGGCGCGCTCCGGCCAGATGCCGACACTGACAATGCCTGGGGAGACATCCACCGTCTTCGGCCGCTGATCCTCCAGGCTGCGTGGCGCAATGATCATCGCCACTCCATCGCCCTCCAGCGCGACATGCGGAGCAACAGTGTAGGCGCTGTTGAAGAAGAACGGGTACTGGTAGTCGTCACCAAGGCTGGCCAGGCTCTCGACATAGGGGCACGCCTGCGTATTGTCTACCAGGATGGGCACGGTATTGCGCAGGCGCGCCGCCCGCCGCTGGCCCATCGAGCTGTAGCTCTCCTGCACCACCACGCCGTGGCCGCCGGCCAGCGCGGGCAGCGCGAAGTCGGCCTTGATCTCGCGCAGATGCAGGTAATCGTGGCCCGGCAGCTTGTGGAAGAACTGGTAGGAGAGGACGAAGCCTTCCACGCCGGCGAGGAATTCCACGCGGAAGCGGACACTGAGCGATGTATTGCCGGCGGCGTCGCGATGCTCGGTCTCCCAGGAGAGCTGAAAGCGGTTTGGCCCGCTCGCTTCTACCGTTACCGATCGCGCGCCAACCGGAGTATAGTAGCGCAGTCCTTCATCAGCCACGCGGAAGGCGCCGAACGAGGAGGCCAGCTCGCGCCCGTCCCAGACGATGCGGCCGGTCGGCGTTCCCCGCGCCGGATCGAGGGTAGCCTGCAGCCGGCCCACGGAGACGGTATAAGCGCCGCCCTCTTCCCACGCGGAAACCGGCAGCGCCGCGGCGGTATCGCCGCTCCCTTCCATGGCGGTGCATTCGCCCGGCCCGTTCGCCTGGAAATCGAGCTGCACCCAACGCGGCGAACCGTCCGGCCAGGCCGTCAATGCGCGCGCCTGCGCCGGCGTCACGCTCCCGTCGGGCCGCCGCACCGCATACGCCTTTCCGCTACCCTCGCCTTGCGGCGTCGGAATACTCACTCGCGCCGGCCATTGCCCCGCCGGCAATGCATCGACCGTAAATCTCCACTCGCTCACCATGAGACCCTCGCTTTCCTTTCATCAATACGCGCACGACCGCGTCTTTCCTTCTTTTCCGACAGGGACTGTCCCGCGCCCGCATTACCGGCGCCCGTCCTTGAAAATAATGCTCGTAAATATCACCACGGGACAGTCCCCGAGCTGTCACAGATACTCCACATAAGCAACGGTCCGGTCGATATATAGTTATGCTCAGAAAGGAAAATTATGGCTGAAAAGAAGTCTGCAAAGGCCGACGGTGAGGCCGAGGTATTGGCAAACATTGCCGGGATGCCGCAACCGGATCGCGTCCTGGCCGAGCGGCTCCATGCCATCATCAAAGCGAATGCACCGGTGCTCTCTCCCCGGCTCTGGTATGGGATGCCCGCATATGCCAGAGACGGCAAGGTCGTCTGCTTCTTCCAGAGCGCGCGGAAATTCAAGACCAGGTACGCGACTTTCGGTTTCCAGCACGAAGCAAAATTGGACGAAGGTCACATGTGGCCGGTCGCTTACGCGCTGATGGAGTTGACCGACGCCGAAGAGGCGCAGATCGCCGCGCTCGTGAAGAAAGCGGTGAGTTAGTCTTTAATGGGAAGGGTAACGGTCTGCCTTCGCGGAAACAGTGTGAGCGGAGGTGATTCATGACTGTCATTACTCTCCCTTCGCGCGAAGTGCCCGTGCTGGCCGAAGCTGACGTTCTCGTTGCAGGCGCGGGGGTCGGCGGGGCGTGCGCGGCGATAGCAGCGGCGCGGCAGGGGGCGCGCGCGCTGCTGGTCGAGCGCCATGCCTTTCCCGGCGGGGTGGCGACCGCGGGGCTGATGTGCAGCGTCACCAATTTCTTCGTCACCCGCGACGGAACACAGGTGGCCCGCGGGCTGGCCGAGGAGATCGTCGACCGGCTGGTGGCGGAAGGGGCGGCCATGCCGGATTACGCCCGCGCCGGGCAACCGCAGATACCCAACGACCCGGAGGCAGTCAAGCGGGTGATGATCGCCATGCTGCGCGAGGCGGGCGTCACCACGCTGTATTCGACGTTCATCACGCAGGCCGTGCCCGAAGGCAACCGGATCGACGCCGTCGCCTGCGAGGCGAAAGGCGGGCCTTTTGCCCTGCGCGCGGCGCAGTTCGTGGACGCCACCGGCGATCTCGACCTCTTTGCGCTGGCGGGCGGACCGCACGATCCGCAACCGAGCTGCTCCACGCTGCTTTTCCGCATGGGTAACGTGAACATCGACGCCATTATCGACTGGATGGAGGCGCACCCGGACAGCTATAATGCCCGCGCTGATGTGCCCACCTCGCTGGCCGACACCATCGCCAATTGGCGGCAATACGGCGTCCTTCACCTGCCGCATTACGCCGGCAACGACATCGCGGTAGTGCGCGAGGCGCTGGAGCGCGGCGATTTCTCCGCCAGGTTCGGCAAGCATTACCAGGACCTGTGGGCGATGGGCATGTTCGCCTGCCGCGCCAACCACGGCATGGTGCTGATCAACTCCAACGCGGCGGTGGGGAATGACCTGGACCCCCTGCGCAAGAGCGAGTGCGAGGAGGAAGGCCGCCTTGTCGCAAAGACCATCGCCGATTTCCTGGTGCGGCATTTCCCCGGCTTCGAGCAGGCATATCTGGTCGATACCGCGACGGAAATGGGTACGCGCGGCACCCGCCGGCTGCGCGGGCGGCACATGCTGACGATGGAGGAATACCACGCCGGCGCCCGCTTCCCCGACGTGGTGGGCCGCACTACGGAGGTTACGCGGAAGAGCGCTTCCCCGACCCGCCTGCGGCAGGCGGGAGAGATCCCCTTCCGCTGCCTGGTGGCGGATCATCCCGAAAACGTCATCTGCGGCTCCGGTAAAAGCGCCTCCACCGAGCCGCGCGGAGTGCTGCGCGGACAGCTCGGTTGCATGGTTATCGGCCAGGCCGGCGGCGTCGCCGCCGCCCTCGCCGCGCAGTCCGGTGTGCCGGTGAACGCGGTGAATATCACGGCGCTGCAGGCGGCGCTGATCGCGCAGGGGGTGGATTTAAGCTGGAGTTAGCTGCCCGGCCTTGAATGGGCCGGGTTCAGGTCACGCATTAAATCCCATAACAAGGGGCATCGCCCCTGGGACTTGCCGGTCGAAGTCCATCAAACCTGGCGATGACCCAATAGAAGTCTACTTGATGGTTCGCGCGCGAATTCCTCACATTTTCATTTCTTTTTCAGAACTCCTGAATATGCTATAAAAAGGTGTTCAGTTTATATTTAGAACATATTACCTCATATGAATGGATTCGATACCGCGATCCCTCCATCACCGGCCATCGATCCCAATGATACGGAGAATGCCAATGCTGAAGAAACATCTCTGGGTACTTGCCGTTATCTGGTTGTTCGGCGCGCTGCCGAATATAGCGCAGGAAGCGCCGACGCCGCTTACATTGCGGCAATGCATCGACATCGCGCTCGGGCAGCAGAGCGATGTGCTGCAAGGCGAGCGCTCCCTCGATGCCGCCGCCGCGCGCCAGGTGCAGGCAAAAAGCGGTTACTACCCGCAAGTGACCGTGCAAAGTTCGTCACTGGTGCTGCAATCAGGCATGCCCGGCGACCGGAACAACGGCTCGCTGGGCATCACGCAGAACATATATGACGGCGGTCTGCGTGAAGCGCGGGTAAGTCAGGCGAAGAGCAGCGTCGTTCAGTCGACCGCCGCGCTGGAAAGAACCCGGCAGACGGTTATTTTCGATGTTACGCGATCCTACCTGAGTCTGTTGCGTTCCTATCGCCTGGCCGATGTCGCCGATATGCGATTACGTTATATCGAGGAACAATTGAATCTGATTAAAACTCGAGTGGAGGAGGGCGACGCAGCCGATGTGGAAGTAATTCCCATCGAGGCCGAGCTGGCCAATGCCCAGGTTGACGATCTGTCGGCAAAAAACGCTGTGCGCACCTCGGCCATCGGATTGCAACAGGCCATGGGGCTTTCGCCGCAATCTGAATTCCCCATCGAGGATATCACAGTTCCGGCAGAGCTGGCGGCGCCGACGCTGGAAGAAAGTATGGCGGAGGCGCTGAAGCAGCGTCCGGACATACCGCAGACGAAAGCCGGTGTGGAATCGGCTAAATCTTCGGTGAAAACGGCAAAAATCGAGCTGTATCCCCGCCCAGTGGTCAACGGGCAGCTCGCCCAGGACTTCGCCGGGCAGAGCGACCGCACGGTTTCCATCAGCGCCGGACTGGTCTTCGATCTGTTTGATGGCGGCAATAACCGCGCCGCTTATGATGAAGCGCGCGCCAACCTGTCTTCCGCCGAAATTCGCCGCGATCAGCTAGAAAAAGATATTAACGCCCAGGTGCAGACCGCTTATCTGAACCTGACCGATGCCCGCGAGCGGATGAACGCCAGCGAGCTCGGCGTGAAGGCGGCGCAGCGCAATATGGACGCGCAGGAGGAGCGATACCGGCAGGGACTGGCGATCACGCTCGACCTGCTCAACGCCCAGGTCACCCTCACCACCGCCGGCAGCAACGCGGTGCAGGCACGCTACGATTATTATACGGCATTGGCCGAGCTCGATTACGCCATGGGAAAAGTAGGAGGTTGGTATGCGGAAGAATAAAAACCGCCGCACCTGGATCATTATGTTGATCATCGTGGTGATCATCGCCGGCGTGGTGGTGATGCGGAATCGGCGCAATCACGATAATGAACCGACGATAAAGACCGGCAAGGTGGATCGGGGCAATATCACCACCACCGTCTCCGCCACCGGCACGCTGCAACCGCTGACCACCGTGGAGGTGAAGTCGAATGTGGGCGGATCGGTGGTCTACCTGGGAGTGGACGAAGGCGACCGGGTGAGCGCCGGGCAGGTGATCGCGCGCATCGATCCCTCCGACTCGCAGACGAATCTCGAGCAATCCCAGGCGGACCTGGTAGGTTCCCGCGCAAAGGTGGCGCAGGCGCGCGAAAACCTGACCATGCAGCGCCAACAGACCGTAGCGCAGATCGTCTCCGCGGAGCAGGCGGTGGAAACCGCGAAACTGCGCCTGGCCCAGGCGGAAAAAGCAGCGGAGCTGCAGACCACCACCAGCGCCACCGCCATCGAGCAGGCCCAGCAGGCGCTGGAATCCGCCCGCGCCCGGCTGGCCCAGTCCGAGGAGCAGGCGGAAATACAACCCCGGCTCACCGAATCCTCCATCGCGCAGGCGAAGAGCAGTCTGGCGGCGGCGAAGGCGGCGTATCAGCAGACTAAATCGGCCTCCGTGCCGCAATTGCTGACCGGCGCGCAGGCCTCCCTCGATCAGGCGAAGGCAAACTTCGATTACGCCGGCAAAAACCTGGAACGGCAGCAGCAACTGCTGGCCAAGGGTTTCGTCGCGCGCAGCCAGGTGGACTCGGCCGAACAGAGCTATCAGGTGGCGAAGGCCCAGCTCGATACCGCCAAAAACAAGTTCGATACCGTCAAAGACGACGCGCAGCAGACACTGGACGCCGCCCAGGCCAGGGTCGATCAAGCGGAGGCCGCGTTGAATAATGCTGAAGCGAACAGCACACAGGACAAGCTGAAAGAACACGACGTGGCGGCCTCCCGCGCCGCGGTGAAGCAGGCGGAAGCCGGGCTCAAGACGGCGCAGGCGAACCAGATTCAAAATTCATTGAAACAGGACGACGTTGCGGCAGCGCGCGCCGCGCTTAAACAATCTCAATCGTCCCTCGACAACGCCCGCGCGAATGCCCTGCAAGTCGGCATGCGGGAGAAGGACATCACACAGGCGATGGCGCAGGTAACGCGCTCCGAGGCGTCGGTGACCAACGCGCTTACCCAGCTCGGTTATACCACCATTACCGCGCCGCGCGATGGGATCGTGATGAAAAAATATATCGATCCGGGGTCTATCGTTACCGCGGGCCGCTCCTCCATCGGCGGCACGGGGGCCGGCGTGTCGCTGGTGGACCTGGCCGATGTCAGCCGCATGTTTGCGCTGGTGAACGTGGACGAGACCGACATCGCGCAGATCGCGCTGGGGCAGGAAGTGGACGTGACGCTCGATGCCTACCCCAACGAGCTGTTCACCGGCGCCGTCACGAAGATTTCGCCGCAGACGCTGACGGACCAGAACGTCACCACCGTGCCGGTCACCGTGGAGATCGAGACGCCGGACTTGCGGATGAAGCCGGGTATGAACGCCACCTGCGACTTCATCACTGCGCGGCGGACGAACGTGCTGCGCGTGCCCAACTCCGCGGTCAAGGAAGAGGACAACGGCTCGATTGTCGTTGTGATTCGGAACGGCCAGCAAGTTAGCGTCCCGGTCGAGGTGGGACTGTCGGACAACGATTACACCGAGATCAGCGGCGGGTTGACGGAAGGCGAGAAGATCGTGACGGAGATGATCCAACCGCAAAATGGCAATATGCAGCAGTCCGGGGGCAATGGCAATCGGCGCCGGGGTCCTATGGGGCCGTTTTAATCAAAGGAGAAGCACGTGATTCACGTGGAGAGCCTGCATAAAGTCTATCAAACAGGCGATATCGCGGTGCGGGCGCTGAAGGGCATCACGCTGAATATCGATGAGGGGGAATTCGTCGCCATCATGGGGCCCTCCGGCTCCGGCAAGTCCACCTTCATGAATATTCTCGGCTGCCTGGACCTGCCCACGGAAGGCTCGTACCGGCTGGACGGCGACGAAGTGGCCGGCATGAGCGACGACGAGCTGGCGGCGATCCGCAACCGCAAGATCGGCTTCATCTTCCAGACGTTCAACCTGATCCCACGCCGTCCGGCCTTCCGCCAGGTGATGCTGCCGCTGATGTATAACCCGGAGGCCTCTACGGAGGGCATGGAGGCGCGGGCGCGCGCCGCGCTCGAGCGCGTCGGCCTGGCCGACCGGGAGACGCACAAGCCGAACGAACTCTCCGGCGGGCAGCAGCAGCGCGTGGCCATCGCTCGCGCGCTGGTGAACGATCCGCGCATCATCCTCGGCGACGAGCCGACCGGCAACCTGGACACGCGCACCAGCGAGGAGATCATGGCCATCTTGCAGGAGCTGCATCGCGAGGGGAAGACCATCGTGATGGTCACCCACGAGGAATCGATTGCCGACCATGCCCGCCGTATCATCCGCTTCAAGGACGGGCATGTGGTGGTGGACGAGCCGGTGAAAAAACCGCTTAATGCGCAGCAGGTGCTGGCGGAGCTGCCGATGGAGGAAGACGAATGAATATCGGCGAAAGCATGCTGGTCGCCATGGAAGGAATCGCCGCCAACAAAATGCGCGCGGCGCTCACCATGCTCGGTGTCATCATCGGCGTAGGCGCGGTGATCACCATGCTGGCGCTGGCCACCGGGGCGAGCAAGAACATGATGAGCCGCATCCAGCAGATGGGCACCAATGTGCTGATGATTATGCCAGGGCGCACGCGCGGCGGCGGCGGCGTGCGCGGGGGATTCGGCAGCAGCGAGGTGCTGACACTGGACGACGTGACCGCGGTGGTGAAAGACTGCCCGTCGGTAGACGCCGCCGCGCCGCAGGCGGGCGGCAACGCGCAGGTGAAATACCAAAACCAGAACACCAATACCTCGATTACCGGCACTACGCCCCCATACATCAGCATCAGCAATTTCCAGATGCAGGAGGGGCGCTTCTTCACCAATTCCGAAGTGAATTCTCTAAAACGCGTGGCTGTCATCGGCCCCACCACGGCGACCACGCTGTTCGGCAGCTCATCGCCGATCGGCAAAAACATCCGCATCCGCGGCATCCAGTTCCAGATCGTCGGCCTGCTGGCGCCGAAGGGCTCGCAGGGCTTTCAGGATCCGGACGATCAGATCATGATCCCGGTGACGACCGCGATGAAGCGCGTGTTCGGCGAGCAGAATATCCGCATGATCATCGCGCAGGCGAAATCGATGAAGGTGATGGACCAGGCGAGCGATGAGATCGCCAACCTGCTGCGCAAGCGACATAATATCGTCGCGGGCTCGGATCAAGACTTCATGGTGCGAAATCAGGCGGATATCATGCAGATGGCCAACCAGTTTTCCTCCATGTTCACGCTGCTGCTGGGCGGCATCGCCAGCGTGTCGCTGCTGGTGGGCGGCATCGGCATCATGAATATCATGCTGGTGTCGGTGACCGAGCGCACGCGAGAGATCGGCATCCGCATGGCGCTGGGCGCGCGGCGGCGGGATATCCAACTGCAGTTCCTGGTCGAGGCGCTGGTGCTTTCGCTGCTCGGCGGCATCGTCGGCATCCTGCTCGGGTTTGTCGGCGCGTGGGGATTGTCGCGCATGCCCAACGCGATGGTCTCGGTGTCGCTGTCGTCGGTGCTGATGTCTTTCGGCTTCGCCGCCTTCGTGGGCATCTTTTTCGGCTATTATCCGGCGCTGCAGGCGTCGAAATTGAATCCTATTGATGCGTTGCGTTATGAGTAGTGATAAGATTGGAAGATTGGAAGAATAGTTCCTTAGCTTTTATGCCCATCGAAACCACCTCTGCGGCGGTATTCCGCCGCATGAGTGGTAAGCCTGACTTAAAGCCTGTATCGCCTTGGGTTATGCGCGGCTCACATATAAGAATGGATGCCCGGCTGTGTGTTTAAGCGGCATTCCCATCTATCTTCCATCCTTCCAACCTTCCATCACTAATCACCAATTACTCATCACTTTAAAAAGGGGGCTTTCCAATGAAACGATCGGTGATTTTCGGCATCGCGGTGGTGATGCTGGTCGGGGCGGGGGCCTGGTTATTGACCCAGAAAAAGGGACCCGGTACCCAGGCGCCATCTACCGGACAAACCGGGCAATCGGGTCAAAACGCCGGACCTGACGCTGGTAATCCCGGCGCCAGGCAGGAACAGTTCGCCCAGTTCCAGGAGCAGCATAAATATACCATGCAACTGAGTGGGCTGGTCCGCAATATTGGCCGGATGGAACAGGAAGGACAGTATAAGCTGACCCCTGCGCAGGCAAAGCAGATCCTGGGCATCCTGCAGCCGCTGCGCACCCAGCCGAAACTGACCCAGGATGAGGCGAAAGATACCATCCGCGCCTTGCAGCAGGTACTCACTATGAATCAGCGCACCGAGGTTGGCAAACTGCAGGCCGCCGCTCCCCCGGGCGGCAATCGCCGAGGTGGCGGAGCCGGCGGTGGAGCGGGTAGAAACGGCGGGAATGGCGGACCGGGTGGCTCCGGTGGAATGGGTGGAGCGGGCGCTCCGGGAGCCGGCTCCCGCGGCGGTCCGGCCGGCGGCCGAACGGGAGGCGATCGCCCGCGCTTCGATGCGGAAGCGATGAAGGATTACAATCCCTTCAACCCGGAATCGGGCGGCATGGGCGGCCCCCGCGCCGCCGCGCGCTGGGACGCTTTCTTCGCCGCGCTGGAAGCCAAAGCCAAATAGCCAGCCGCGGTCTGTTGCCTGCTGAACGGAAGGTACAAGAGGGCTTCACACTGAAAACGCAGCCTTGCCGGCAAGCGCCTTGCTTGCCGGCAAGGCTTTATCATGTCAAAAAGGAGAGAATATTTAGATGAATAGCAAAGAGTCCTGACGCCCCGGGACAAAAGACCTGAACCCGATACTTGGACCCAGGGTGGTTTACCGTCAGCATATCCTGGATACTGGTGATCCTTCCGCTTGCCTGGGGCATCTTCAAAGCCCTCGAAAAAGCCACTGCCTTTTTTCACTAGACTTTTGCTTGTCCCTTTCTCAGTTGCGCCGCCTGTCTTTCAGCATTACATCGCTGGCTCACGGTAGGCTGGGACAGTCTCCTACGCTTACCTCTCAAGAATGACCGGCCCTGCCTGCCAAAACATGGGGCTGGCCTTTATAATGAGGGCAAATCAAGCTGCAAAGCTCCTGATCGACAGCAAGCATCGATCTTCGCGAAGGAAATGTCATGGCAACTGCTATTAACGGGTTGTCCGCCACAGGTAAACAAGCGATCGAGCTGTTGCAAATTGGCTGCAACTCCTCCTCGGCGATAACGATTCCGCACCGGATGGCGATGCTGCGTGCGCCTGCCCTGCAGTTGGAACGGTGTGTAATTCGGTGATACCATATGGTGTCCCCGAATTATATTTTCTTTAAAAAATTTTACACTTCTCCATACCGATACTTCGTGCTTTTCTCGATAATAACGATTTCCTCCGGAGTAAGGTTATAAAGGGCATAAACGCGGGTGTTCAATTCCGTCTCCAGCCGGATGATCTCGGCTGTCAACCTGTCGTGCTCGGCGCGGTTACCGGCGTGCCAGGCTTCCCATTCGTCGCGAGCGGCCAGCGGGATGTCGTGCTTGAAGGTCCTCTTCACCTCGGCGCGCAAAGCGGGGAAGCCCAGTTCCCACCAGGCGGTCAACTTCTGGTTCAGTGATATTTCCAGGGCGCCCAGGTCGACTTGCAGGCGGTGGCGCACGCGCTGGTGCAATGTGTAACGGGCACGGGCGTGATCGGTGATGGTCATCGCCAATGTGCCGATCACTTCGCGGTCAGCCGTTGCGACTTCTGGGATTGGAAGGCGTGATATGAACTGCTCCTTTTGCTGATACCGCAACCATCCGGTGCGCTCCCCGAGTGTTACGCATAAATTAGCTATACAGAACCATGTCGCTCGTGTCTGAAGAATGCCAAGTATATAAGGACCTTCGGGTAGCAGGATGTATCCTTTGTCGTTGACGCAGGCGCCAGTGTCATCCCATGAATACCGTGGGAACTTTGCGATATCCGGCCACATGATCTTTGGATGCTCGAACTCGCCATAATAACTGCATGGGCGCAGCTCCCACCAGTATTCACCCTGATCATAGCGCACCCGTGCGGCGTCGGCGAAGGGCAATAAATGCGCCGTCACGCTCGGATGCTGCCGGCTGAACTGATGCCAGGCGTCGTCTTCAGTTAAGCCTTTGCCGAATGTTGCGCGGGTCCAGCCACTAGGTAAAGCGATCAGCCATCGCCCTTCGTCTTCCTGGTACCAGGGACGCAAATCCTCACCGCGCAGCATCTTCTTCAACAAGGTGATGCAACCCGGATCTTCGGCAACCAGCCGGTCGCGCGTCGCCTGATTGATGACGAATGCCTTATTCAGGCCGGTCTTGATACCATAATACATCTTTTCGTTTACAACCTTACCCAGCGTCTTGCCCGCGGCCATGAGTTTGGTGAAGATCCGGCGTGATGCGCTGCCGGAGAGCTGCCAACCGCTATCCGGCTGGTCATGCATGCTCACCGGGAACAATTCCGCTGCTGTTTTGGTCTCGAAGGGCTGCACACCCTCTCCGCGGTTGAAGACGGCAACCTGGGCGAGATAACAGGCCGGCGGCAGCGCCTTGCGAACAACGTTGATGGCAGGATAAATATCAGGCGCCCCCTCAAAGACGTGATTGTCGCCCAGGTCTATCAGCATCTCAACTGTCGTCGTAGTTTGCAGGCGGTGGCGCAAAGGCGTGGCATAGTTCGCGCGCAGCCAGCTATTGCTGCTGATGTAGGAGAGGCGCCCATTCCGCCGCGCTTGTCGAAGTCCTTGGGCAAAGAAGAAGACGAAGATATCGCCCATGCCATGGTATACCTCAGGGTATTCGGCCTCGAGGTATGGCTTATACGGCGCCAATCCTTCCTGTCGGATATACGGCGGATTGCCGATCACTACCTCGAAGCCGCCGTCCTTCTCTAGTGGCCGGCCGTGCCGGTCGAAAAATACCTCCGGGAATTCCAGCTCCCAGTGGAAAAACCGCTCATTTTCTGCCAGCGTGACCGCGCGCGCGACCAGGTCTTTAATGGCCGTGGGCGCGCCCAGCGCGCGCCCGGTGACGAAATCGACGGTAGCCGTCCAGAGATCGGCCGGCACATCGACGCCGAAATACCGCGCGGTGAGCAGATCGGCCAGTTTGCCGTATTTTCCGATGAGCTGCCGGCGAATCTCCGCATAGATGCGTTCCTGTTCCTTCACCTGGTCCACACTATCTGCATCGTTTTCCTCGATGAGCCACATGGAACCGACGGCAACCGCCATCTGCCGGGTGAATTCAGCCTCGGTGAACAATACTTTTTGGCCATTCGGCGCCGTCCTCGCCCTCCTCCGCCTCTTCGCCGTCGCGGTCGCGCCGTTCTCCTGTAACACCGTCAGCCGCGTGCCCACCAGTGAGTTGCCGGGGCGCAGGTGATGGTCGAGGAAGGAGAGCGGCCTGTCCTTCGCCACTGTGATAAGCCACAGTGACAGCTTCGCCAGCTCCACCGCCAGCGGATTCAAGTCCACGCCGTAGATGCAGGACTGCACCACGCGGCGCTTCCAGTAGGTCATATCCGCCTCGTCCGGCGTCTTACCCACCGGCGCCGCGCCGAGATCGACCAGGAAACGGCCTATATAATCGACGGCTTCCACCAGGAAGTGACCGCTGCCCATCGCCGGGTCAAGAACGTTTACCTGAAACACCGCCCGCATCCTGTCGTCATCGCTCGTTTTGCCTTCCACCGCCTCGCGCAGCGCCGGCCCAACCGCGCGATCCACCATAAACTTCACCACGTAATCCGGCGTGTAATAACTGCCGGTCGCCTTCCGCTCGCCCTTGTCGTTTACCAGCGCTATCGTCCAGCCGGGTTCGGTCGCGACCTCGTTCTCCTCCAACGGCTGCAGGTGGTATTCCAGCAGACCTTCGTAGATCGTGCCTATATGCCGCACTGCGAGGTCGCGATAATCGATGAAGTTGCCGTCCACGCGCGCCAGCTTGTCGATGGCCTGTTGCAGGTGAGCGTCGCTTACGATATAGTGCTCGAGGAACGGGTATTTCGCCGGATCGAACAGGCCGCCATTGTATGTGCCGATATTCAACGGTTTTTCGCCGCGATTGATGTAGCCGAACAGATCCTTGAGCTGCGGCCATATCCGCGTGCTGGTAGCCAGCAGCAGACGCCCGATGGCAAGGTCCCGCGCTATCGCCTTCTTGATCGCCAGCAGGCTGTAAGTATCGCGATAAAGGTCGCTCTCCCGGATGGGCAGCAGGTCGCGCGCCTCCGAGTAGAGGATGAAGATCAGCCGGTAAAGCAGGATGAGCGAATTGTCATGAATTGCTTTCAGCGTTTCCGGCTCCGCGTTCAATCCGTTCGGCTTGTAATCGAGAAAACCCTGGGAGATATGCCGCAGCGCGTCATACACCTGGCTTTTCAATCCCTCGCCAATCCTGCGCGCCCTTTTGATGCTCTCGGAAAGCATTTCCGCCAGCCCGAGCGGGCCGGGATCGAATGCGGCGCGGCGGAAGAACGCGTAGAAGAACAGGAAACGGTCTGTATCGCCGGACTGCGCGAGCTCCGGCAGGTCCACCTCGTAATAAACGTCGAGCCGGTCGGCGGTATCTCGATGCACCAGCCGCCAGAGCTTGCCGTTAGTGAGGATACCCCACTCGACGCCGCTGTGCAGCATATACCAGTAGAGCTGGAAAGCAGGATTCTGGTTGCCGTCCGCGCTGCCGTCGCGAAGCTGGCTGTCTAGCGGGCGGCGCCAGTACTTCGCGTCGGCGATCGCCAGGCCGCCTTCTTGCGATAGCGTCTTGCCCAGCACCAGGTTCTTATGCGCGGCCTTCGCCGCTTCATCGCGGTATAGAACGTAATCCGGCCGGTGGATGCGTCCCGGCGTCTGCAGGCGCGCCTGCACCTCGAAGGTATGCCCGAGAGCGGTCAAGATGGGACGGATCAACTCAGCTTCGGTCTGCGCTTCGTCCGCGCTCGGCACATACGCCGCAAAGATCCGCGCGACCTCGGACAGCAGCGGCGCCGCCTCGCTCCGCAGCCGCGCCCATTCCGGCCGCCGGGGCAGCGCGTCATCCAGATAATGGTCGGCAAAGAGCCCGTGATTGCGGTGTGGTGGTAACAGCGGTAGCTGCTGATCGGTCATGGCTCATCCTTCCGCGCGCCGAAATACCGGACAGTGCAGGGATAATTCGCCATGGCAGCGGGTGACTCCTGCCTTTGATGACGTATTGACACGGCATTCGCCCTCTGGTAGCCTGACCGTGCGAGCGTTCGGCATACCGGAGGAGAACATGACTGCAAAAGAAAATTACCGGCAAGCCATCGAGTTCGGCGGTCCGGCGTATCTCCCATGCGCCATCGGCGTCAATCTCGACTGGCTGCGCGACAGGGACGAGGGCAAGCGCAAGCGGGTGCGCGAGCTGGCGTCCCGATTTCCGAACGACATCCTGGGCCGGGTCAGCGCGGCGCGCAACAGCAGCGAGCCGGCATGCCGGGACGGGGTGACGCGGTGGACGGATGAATGGCAGACCGGATGGGAAGACGACGGGCACGGCGGCAAAACGGAAGTATATCCGCTTTTAGACGGCTATGAGGCTTTATTGGAGTATTTTTTTCCCGATCCGTTCTTGCCCGGACGTTTTAACGAGGCCGACGAACGCTTGCAACAGCGTGGCGACCGGTATGTCCAGGGAGACGTCTGGTTCACGCTTTTCGAGCGGCTCTGGATGCTGCGCAGTTTCGAGAATATGTTGATGGATCCGTATACCGACGAGGAAAACTTTTGCCGGTTGCGCGATCGCATCGTCGAATACAACCTGGCGATGATCGACCAGTGGCTCGCGCGCGGCGTTGACGCGGTGTTCTTCTCGGACGACTGGGGCTGCCAACGCGGCTTGCTGATGAATCCCGATGACTGGCGGCGCTTCTATAAACCTGCCTACCGGCGCATGTTCGAGCGCGTCCGCTCCGGCGGCGCGCACGTGTGGATGCACCTGTGCGGCAACATTACCGCCATCCTGCCCGACCTGATCGACAGCGGGCTGAACGTTCTGAATCCGGTACAGCCGCAGGCGATGGACGTCCGGCAGCTCTCCCGCGAATTCGGCGGCAAGGTCTGCTTTAACGGCGGCGTCGATGTGCAGGGCACGCTGGTGCGCGGCACGCCCGACGAGGTGAGGCGCGAAGTCGATGAATTGGTATCGCTGTTCGGCCGCTTCAACGGCGGGTACATCGGCGGCACAAGTCATTCCGTCATGCCGGAGACGCCGCTGGACAATGTCGTTGCCTTGTTCGAAGCGTTCGTGGAATATACCGTTGGGAAATAATCAACAGGCAATTTCCTAAACCGGCGGAGCCGGAACTAATGCGTCCCCGTCCTATTCTATTTTGCCGACGGTCCGGCATTATAATGCCGCTGTACCTGCTCTTCGGTGAAGCAGGCGTTGTGGATGGCAAGGAGGTAATAGGCGCCGAAATAGCTGAATTGCCCGTTGGAGGCCATGCTTAGCAGCAGGGGGGCGTCGGGGGTCCACTTCGCCGTCTCCATCGGCAGCGCGGAGGCGGTGACCTTCTTCCCGCCGATATAGCAGGTCATCGTCTTACCGTCCCAGGTGATTACATAGTGCTGCAGTCCGGTGCGGAAGCCGCCGAACGCGGCCTGGCGCTGCGCGCCGTTGTCGGCGCGGGACATCGCCACCAGCGTCTGGCTGCGGTGCAGCAGCAGCAGGTTTTGCTGGTTCAATCCCGGCTCCCAACTGAACAGGCAGCCGCTCCAGCTCGACGGCGGGTAGAGGGTATCCGTCGAGACCCACGCTTCCAGCGTGCATGTTTTACTCTCCGCGATGGCCATCAGCTTGCCGGCCGGGGCATCCGACACCAGCTTCACCACGCCGTGCAGCGACAATCCCCGCCCGGGCAGCCATTCGACCGGCGCCCCATCGGGGATGGTGATATTCAGCGCGGGCGCCGCCGGGCTGCTGTCCGTGATGACTGTTCCCTTTCCTTCGTCGAAGCGATACAGTACCAGCGCCTTGCTATCGTCGCGCATCAATGACGGGTCGAAAACCGGCGCCAGCAGGTGGAAAGGCGGCGCTTCATTTTCGCCGTCCGTCGCCCCTATCTGGTACCAGTGGCTGCCCGCCGCCCGCGGGAGGAAGGTAACGCGGTTGCCGTCAACGGTCACCGACGACTCATCGCCCTTCGGCGTCTCGCGCGGATCGACTTTCAATGTAACCTTCTTCCGGGTGGTGGACCAGGCGCCGGCGAAATCCAGCGTCAACGGCTGTCCCAGATCGACCCATTCCGGATACCACGGCTCACCGAGGGTCACGCGCGGCAGGTCGGCCAGCTCCGGCGGCGAAGAAAAATGGATGCGCGCGCGCGCCAGTGAAACGCCGTTGTCGTTCGTCCAGATGGCCGGCACGCCTCCCGCGATGGGCTGCGGGTCGGTAAAGCTCAACACCTTTTTGCCTTCGACCCAGAACTCGACCTCGTTGCCGTATTTCCGCAGCGCCAGGTCGTACCATTCCCGGTGCGACTGGCCGCGTCCGGGCCCCGCCAGGTTGGCGGAGGCGACCACCACGCCGTCGCGCATCAGCACGGTGCGGCGGTTCCGGTTGCCCTGCTCGTCCGGCGCGCCGTAGATGCCGGAATAGCCGCTGCGCGGGTTGCGACCGTCGGTACAGATGCTGATGGCCACGTCGCGGTCGCGGTTGTCGTAAATCTCCCGCTCGCGCGGGTATTCCATCTTGATGCCGGAGAAGGTATTGAAGGACTGGTCGCCGGTGAAACGCTGCTTATGCCAGAGCACCGCGTCGCCGTGGCTCCAGCCGCCGAGGAATGACCACATGGGGGCGCAAGCCCAGCGGGTGGTCATCGTCCACGCGCCGTCGCCGATCCAGTCCGACGGCGCATCGGAAAAGGTATAATCGAGCACGTTATGTCCGGTGGCCAGGATATCCTTTACCTGGGAGAAGCAGCCGTTCGCATAATAACCGGGATGCTCGCCTGCCAGCGGTTCCGCATCTACGGCTTCGACGATCGTGTCGCCGTCCTGCTCCAGCCAGACGCGCGAGCCCTGGTGATGCAAGCGTAAGGTATAATCCTCACTGACATTCAGCATGGCTTCCGTCTTTGTTGCCAGCGCATCCTTGCCGCGGTACAGCGTATAGTTGACGGTATTGCCCACCGCGGCGCCGGCAGTGTTGTCCTCCTCCAGCTTCAACACGGCGCGATAGCCGGAGAGGATATCCTGCCCGTCGCCTTCGATGCCCAGCCACAGCTCGCCGGGATCGAGATTATTCGGCGGGATCAGGGGTCTCACCGTCAGCGACATCCAGTATTCGCCGTAAAACCGATCGATGCTGGTGAAGTGCTTCGGCGCGCCGGGAACCGGCGCCCAGTCGCCCTGCAGGTAGACCCATTCCTTCATATTGTTGGGATCGGTAAGGAAGCGCTGGTTGATGTCGATCTGCTCCCGCTCGCGCAGCAGATCGGTATGCAGCCCGCTGCCGTAAACGGTCACGTCGTCGAAAGCCGAACCGACCGGACCCTCCGCGAACAGGCCTACGCCGCCGCGCCAGGGCGTCACATCCTTCGCCGCCAGCCGCGGCTGTCCATCCACCAGCACCTGCGCTCCCGCCGCATTAGCTACCACCGACACCCGGTACCACTGGCCGGGGATATAGCCGCCCTTGCTCTCGGACAATAGCCTGCTTTTGCCGTCCGTCACCTGATACAGCGCCAGGCTGTTGCCGTCGTTGCCCGGCGTCCAGCGCGCCAGCAGGTAGTTCCGCGGCTCATATCCCTGCGGCTGCTGAGATTTCATATCGAACGGCGCGGTCTGCGGCGCGGCCGGCGGAACGGGCGTCTCGAGCGGTCCGGCGTCGTTGAATATCAACCCCACCGCGCCTTCCGCCGCCGGACACACGGATACCGACAGCGTGTAGTCCTCCCAGAAAGGCTTGCCGGTGACGCAGATGGCCGGTTTATCTCCCCCGGCCAGACCTCGCCAGGCGAAGGGATTCTCGGCGTATGCGCTGTTGGCGAAACGGTTGGCATTTCCCTTCGGGTCGCTGTCCCAGGCGGATTGCAATCCCCATGTTCCGCCGCAGATAGCCCAGCCGCCGCTCTCGTCGGCGGTACGCATGAAATTATCCGTGAAGGCCACCGGCTCCAGGGGCTGAATGCGCGTTTCATTGACGGTCCACCCCTTGCCGGCGCTGATGCCCGCCGCCGCGCCGCCCCCGCGCGGCATCTCCCCACCGTAAACCAGCTTGTTTTCATGGAGCAGTCCCAGCCACGTCCCACGGCGCATGACCGTCAGCGCGTAAGGCTTGCCGGGAGTCGCTTTCACATACAGCTTTGCCGGCTTCGCCCCACCCAGCTTGACCGGATCGATGGTGATCAGCCCGCGTTTGATGGTCAGCTCGAGCCGGCCTTTGTCCTCCCCCGCCTCCAGCGCCACCCGCACGGAAGCGGAAGAGGAGATATTCGCCGCCGGCGTCAGCGACAGAATGCAATCATAACGCTCTGCTCCCAGCTCCTCGCTGAACTGGCCGGACAGCTCTTCCGCAAGAGCGGGAATCCCACACCAGACGCAATAGCAAACGATAAAAACAAACCACCACCGCAACATTAATAACCCCTGTAAACGTCAATCGATACGATAATGGCGCCGGCTGTCATGCGGCGCTTTTTTCCTTTGACACAATCGATGGTAAAGGGTTGCGGCGGAAATTAATACATCTTAAGCACCCGTACCCCCGCCCAAATCTCATAACCATGGGCAGCGCCGGGTGCAATCCTGGGGGAACCGGCGCCAATATATCGCCCCAGCCTGAAAGGCTGCCATCCGCGGTGAAGCAGTATATCGCCAATTGGAGAGAGCGCCATCACAAGGTGACATTTCAGGAGGAATTGCGGGCGTTGTTAGATAGGAACGGTATCGTGTATTATGAATGGGACCTGTGGGTGTAGGAATGGGAGCCTTTCAGGCTGCAAGGAGAATACCATGCCGATTACCATGACCAGCCGCGAGCGGCTCGAACGGGTGCTGCACGGGCAGCCGGTGGACCGAGTGCCCATCCGCCTGTGGGGGGTAGATCCGCTGGCGCCGGCGGGGCGGGAGTGCTGGGAGCCGGTGCACGGGCTGGTGGACGAATTCGCGCTGGATTCCTTTTTCGACTGGGCGCCGGCCCCCCCGCCGGAGGTGATCGAGCGCCGGGGAGAGGAGCGCGAGAAAGGCGAGTCCGGCTGGGTGGAGACCACGACCACCTGGTTTACCCCCGCCGGCCCGCTCACCCGCGTGGACCGCTGGCACCGGGGCGGCAAGCCGGGCTATACGAAGAAGCACCTCATCGAGAGCGTGGAGGACGCGCGGCGCTGGCTTTCTATCCCCGAGCAGGAGCTGCCCGGACTCGATCCCTTCCCGGCGCGGGTGGCGCAGGCGGGCGAGCGCGGGCTGGTGATGACCGGGTTGGGGCAGGCCATGTATACCGTGAACGACGCCACCGGCAGCGAGCTGTGGGGGTACTGGCTCTACGACGAGCGGGAGCTGCTCCACGAAATGATCGAGAAGGCGCACCGCTATATCGTGAAGGTGGTGAAGCATTACCTGGCGGGCGGCGTCGGCCCGCTCTTCGGCTGGGTGGGGCCGGAGCTGTGCATCCCGCCGCTGGCCTCACCAGCGCATTTCGACGAGTTCAGCACGCGCTATGACAAACCGATCATCGACCTTATCCACGACGCCGGCGGGCTGGTGTGGATTCACTGCCACGGCGACATGCACCCGGTGCTGGAGAAATTCGCCGATATGGGGGTGGATTGCCTCAACCCTATCGAGCCGCCGCCCATGGGCAAGCTCACCCTTGCCGATGCCAAGCGCCGGGTGGGAACGCGCATGACGCTGGAGGGCGGCATCGAAGTGGGTGATTTCGAGCTGGATGACACGGAGACGGTTGCCGCCAAAACCGCGGCGGCGATGACCATGGGCAAGCCGGGCGGTCGCTTCATCCTCTCTCCCAGCTCGACCCATACCCACTGGCCCGAGCTGAACGACCACATTGCCCGCAACTACCGCGTGTTCGTGGAGACCGGAGTAAGGCTGGCGGAATATTTATGACTCATCGCGAGCGATTTGTCGGAGTCCTGCTGGGGCGGGAGGTGGACCGGGCGCCGTTCATCAAGCTGTTCGGCGGCACGAATGCCGTGCTGCCGCACTGGGAGGCGGAATGCCCGGGCATCGGGGAGCGCATCGACCGGGTATTGCAGTTCGAAGGGCCGTACCGCGGCTGGCTGCCGGCGCCGATAAACGTGGACAAGCGTCGGCTGGGCGAACCGGAGATCACCCGGCGGGAGGACGGCTACCTGCTGTACGCCTGGCGGGACGGCACGCGGCGCATCGTGCTGCCGGAGACCGACTTTCACGGGCAATATGTCGCCTGGCCGGTAAAGACCCGCGACGATTGGGAGCGGGTGAAGGCCGAGCACCTTGATCCCAACGATCCGGAGCGCTACCCGGCGGATTGGGAAACGCTGACACACGGCTACCGCCGGCGCGATTATCCGTTGGCGCTGTTCCACGGCGGCGTTTACGGCTTCGCGCGCAATATGATGGGCGACGAGAATCTGGCGCTGGCCTTTTACGACGACCCGGAGCTGGCGCACGCCATCATGGACGATTACACGGATTTCGTGCTGCTCGTATGGAAGCGGGCGGCGCGCGAAGTCGAGTTCGACCTGGTCGAATTCTGGGAAGACATGGCCAGCAAGAACGGCTCGCTCATTTCGCCCGCCACTTTCCGTGAATTCATGGCGCCGAATTACCGCAAGGCGGCCGAATTCGCGCGCGAGCACGGCATCCCCATCCTGCTGGCGGATTCCGACGGCAACATCGAAGAGCTGGCGGGGCTGATGCTGGAGAGCGGGGTGAACGCGCTCTACCCCTTCGAGGTGGGGGCGGGAAACGACCTGATCGCCGCGCTGGACCGCTACCCCGGGCTGGGCGCGCTGGGCGGGCTGGAGAAGGACGCCATGGCGCGCGGGAAGGACGCCATCGACCGCGAGATGGAGAAGGCGCGCCGGCTGATCGAGCACGGGCGCTGCATTCCCGGCCCCGACCACTTCGCGCTGTCCAACGTCACCTTCGCGAACTACCGCTACTTCATGGAAAGCCTGCGCGAGGTGGCGATGGGCGCCATGCCCGAAATAAGGAGCGTCTTTCATGTCTGAAATTGTCATCACCGATGAGGACCGGAAAAAGGCGCAGATGTGTGTCAATTGTCCGGTATGCCGTCGCGCGCGGAAGAACCAACGGGGTTTTGCCTTCTGGTTCGTCAAGCATGTGGAAAGCGGCGTCTGCCCATCCTGCCAGGCGTATGAAAAGGTCTACGGCCGCAAAGCCCACGAGCCGGACGAAATAGAGGGTCGGAAGGTTGGAAGAACGGGAGAATGATAAGCATTCAGCCTTCCAATCTTCCATCGTTTCATATCCACCCTTTCCGCCGGAAGTACCAAATTTCCACCACGGTGATGATCGCCAGGGCGCCCAGGATGATCCAACCGCCGTATATCCAGCGGGAGTTGATGAAGGCGCCATACACATTCATGCCGAAGAAGCCGGTGATGAGTGTGGCGGTGGCCAACACCGTGGCGGCAACGGTAAGACGCTGGATGTTGATATTGAGCACGTTGGAGAGTGACGACTGATAGGCGTCGATGGAGCCGGAGAGCATATCCCGGTAAGTATCTACGAAATCGGTCAGTCGCAGCACGTGATCGAAAACATCGGTGAAATATACCCGCGCATGGTCATGTGGGATCAACTGCTCGGATTCTTCCTCGCGGATGAGCTCGTTTAAAGCGTCGCGCAGCGGGCCGATCTGCTTGCGGATCAGCAGCAGAGCGCGGCGCAGGCGAAAGATCTTCTGCAGCGCCTCGCGGTCCGGCTGCGTGATGATGACGGTATCCAACTCATCGATGAGATCGCCCATATCGTCGATGATCGGGAAGTAATAATCCACCACGGCATCGATGATGAGATAGGCGAGGAACGGGGTCGATTCCACGGTCAGGTGGGCGTCATCCAGGCGGCGGTGCACCTCGCCGATGCTGACGAACGGGGACTCCTGGATCGACACCAGGTAATCCTGGCCGATGAACAGGTCGATCTCGTTGGCCGCTACCTCCAGGGCATCTTTATCATAGGCGATGCTGTGCGCGACGAAGAAATAATAGCCGTCGTAACGGTCGATTTTGGCGCGCTGCCGGTGTTTCTGTATATCGTCCATCGCCAGCGGGTGGAAGTGAAAGGTGTCGCACAGCCAGGACAGCTCGTTTTCGTCAGGCTGCTGCAGATCGATCCAGAGCAGCACGCCTTCCCGATGGAGATTTTCCGGTACCTGCTCGTAAGGGATGTGCGCCGCTCTGCCGGTTGCGATCTCATAACGCTCGACGATAATCATGCGCGGCCGCCTTCGAACGAAGGGAGGATGGAAGTATGGAAGGTTGGCGGAATGTAAAAACGGCGGAACGGCAAGATGTCAACCCATCCATTCCTCCCCTTTTTCTATCCTTCCAACCCTCCATCCTTCCATCTATCTGAACATATTTCTACCCACGCAATCGATGAATCGCGCAATGAAACCCGGTCATCAGTGCCTGTTTAACGAATAGCTGTGCCGTTTGTCGTGAAATATACCGAATTACCGTAAAGTGGAGTGGCGAGTGGCGAGTATTCTCGATAAATCACGTTTACCTGATACAGGAAAACCTTTCGAGGGAGATCAGACTCGCCACTCGCCACTCACCACTGAATTACCGATCATCCGGCAATGAAGTAACGGCGCGGGCGACGGTAATGACCAGCACACGGGCCGCGCCGGCGCGCTTGAGCACCTGGCTGCACTCGCGCAGGGTGGAACCGGTGGTGTATACATCGTCCACCAGCCCGATGGCGCGCCCGGCGGCGCTGCCGGGTGCCGAAAAGGCTCCGCGGATATTGCGCCGGCGCTCCTCGGCGGGCAGCGACATCTGCGGCGGGGTGTTGCGCGGGCGCGACAGCAGTTCCGCCTCGACCGGCACGGCCCACCCCTCGCCCAGCTCGTCCGCCAGCAGGCGGGACTGGTTGAAGCCGCGCATCGCCTCGCGCCTGGGGTGCAGCGGCACCGGACAGAGGCAGTCGATGGCAAAGGGCAGCTCCACCGTTTCCAGCGTAAACCGGCCCAGCTCCCCGGCTATGGCGCGCACGCCGTCGTATTTGAACAGGTGGATGGCACGACGCAGCGCGCCGCCGTACAGGCCGGCGGCGCGGGCGGCATCGAAGGCGGGCGGGTCGTCGCGGCAGTCCGGGCAATGAGTCGCCGTCTTCGCCAGCGGATCGAAGGGCAGCCCGCACTGCCGGCAATACGGCGCGGCGATGCGCTGGAACCGCTCCCGGCAGCGCGCGCATACCACCGGCTCGCGCAGCAGGCCGCACACCTCGCAGCGCGGGGGGAAAAGGAGAGACAATATGCCTTCCAGCAAATCACTGAAGAAGCCGCTCACCGCTTACCGCCCACATCAATTCCACCCCTCCATCGAGAACCGCTTCGGAACGGGGCGAAGGCCCTTCGCCCCTACAATAGTACCTTTAAGGTTGAAAACCGCAAAAAATAACAAGTTGTAGGATCACCATACGCCAAACCAGGCAAGCTCAGTCCGGTGGTTGAGTAGGCAGGAAAGCTGATCGATTCTTTCCGCGGTTCTTTTGCCGTATCGAAACCACCGCGTGGCAGGCCTGATGGAAAAGTAACGGGGCGAAGGCCCTTCGCCCCTACAATAGTCGAGTATAGCAAACAGCAAAAACATCATTTTGTTATGGTAAGATTCTTTCTCCGGCAAACCGCCGCCGCACCCGGCGCGCGGAGGATAGCAAAAGTCAACGCTCGTTTTGCAGTTACGGCAAACACCTGTTAATTATGCATGCGTTTGTTTTAGTTGTCAAATCGATGTGGAAAGAATCAATCGACCTTCCTTCTTGCGCATGGCCCGTCCCGACAAGTCGGGACGGGCCATGCTTCACAGTGCCGCCGTTTGCCGGCAGCGGATGGGAAGGTCAATTATTCCCAACCATAAATGACGCCGCCGCCGCCGGAGGCGAGGTGGGTGCGAATGACGACCCCGCCCATACCCGAATCAACGTCATTGGCATTGGTCTTCACTCTGACCTGTACCCAGGCCGGCTCGCGCCAGTTGCCGGCCAGCGAGGGAGTGACGATGTAGCCGTCCATCGCCGCGCCGGGCGAGTTCGGCGTGCTGAACGTGGTGAGGAAGGTGCCCCCGCCCGTCATGATCATCGCCAGGTTGTGTTTGTACGCCGAGCTGTTGTTGAACGAGTAAGCAGCGTATTTGTAGACCCAGCGGTTGAGGCAGCCGCACCAGGTGGTGCTGGTATTGACGACATCGACCGGCTTGCTGAAGAGCTCCTCGCCATTCATGGTGTAGCTGGCGCTGTTGCCCAACTCCAGCTTGAAGGTGGCGATGGGCGCCAGCGCGGTGTCCAGCACGCTTAGTTCCGCCCAGCCCTGCAGGCCGTTGGGCAGCGAGTCCGGATGGGTGGCCGTGCGGCCCATGCCCTGGAAAGCGAAGGACGGCACCGATACCATCCATAATTCCTCGAAGTCGCGCGCCGCGCCCGGGTTGGCGCGGTTCAGCGGTATGCGCACGTCATAGAACGGCTCGTCCGAATATGTCGTCGCTGTGCCCGAGGGATAGCTCGGCCAGTTGCCGGCGATAACCATGGTGGTGTTGCCGCCGTGGGAGACGCCGCTCCAGTAGCCGTCGCCGCCGGTCGCGCTTTGATAGTCAGCGCAGTTCACATACCAGTTGGCCGGCAACCCATCGGAATAGCCGGCGCCCCACGCCCACGGCGTGACGCCGCAGAAGCGCTTCCAGCCGCCATACGCCGACCAGTAGTCGTTGTAGGTCTGGAAGATGTTCTCCGTGTTGGACGGAGTCGGGATGATGTTGACCGCGCTGGGCGGGATCAGCGACACGTGGCCGTCGGCGAAGCCCACCGCCAGTTTGCCGCTGTGCCGGCCGTCGGCGTCGGCGATGCTCATCAGCAGGTTATTGGAGCTGTTGCTGTCCCCGACGACGATGATCTCTTGCGGCGGCTGGGCAAAGTCCTCCAGCACCTTGCTGGAGAGCTGGGTGTTGTAGCCGTAGCCGTTGCCGTTGCCGTGATTCGGCCCGTAGGTGGGGCAGACCAGCGCCTTGGGCGGGAAGTTGACTTCGGACCACACGCTGTTCTTATTGGGGTACAGGCCCCCGTTGTTCTCCGCGGCCATGGTGATGGCCAGCACCTGCTGGCGCACGTTGTTCAGACAGGTGGATTCCCGCGCCTTCTCGCGCGCCTTGGCGAAGACGGGGAAGAGGATTGCCGCCAGGATCGCGATGATGGCGATCACGACCAGCAATTC